>Ga0310695_10003697_pt1 | contig 29499 bp, 30 predicted proteins | sample RumenRJG_04DNA_FD_203882 | JGI IMG/M metagenome (GOLD analysis project Ga0310695, IMG submission 203882) | Bovine rumen microbial communities from Lethbridge, Alberta, Canada - RJG_04 (v2) (version 2) | ecosystem: Host-associated > Mammals > Digestive system > Stomach > Rumen | place: Canada...
ATACGGCTGACCATCAACCATGATTTTCAATTTTTTACGGAATTCGTTGGTGCTTACAGTACCCATATTATCCTCTTTTGGTTTTTGATTCTAAATTTAGCAATATAATGGACAATTCTGTTAAAACCTTCACGCATATTTCTGAATTTTTAGACTATTTGGGCAATGATTTTACCGGTTTGACAAGCGAAATGCGCGCAAACCTCGACCAAGAGCCCACGTTCGCATTCAACTGTTCCAAGCACTACGCTGACCTCATCAAGAATTCGGCCGAGCCCGTCAAACTGCTACGCGAGGTTCTCCCAAGCAAGGACGAACTCAAGGAAGCCCCAGGCTTTGTCGATGACCCCGTCGGAGACCTCCCCGCCGGCAAATCCGAATGCATTTTGCAAAAGTACGACAACCGTGCCCTCATCGTTTCGACTTCTGCCTGCGGTGTGCGCTGCAGGTTCTGCTTTAGGCGCAACTACCCCTTCCAGGACACACAGAATATCGCGAGTGAAGTTTCAAACTGGCTAGACGTCCATACGAACATTTGGGAAGTGATACTCTCGGGAGGAGACCCACTCACACTTGGTCCAGGACCGTTCCGCGACCTCGTGGAAGCAATCGCATTCCACCCGTCTGTGACGACGCTCCGCATCCACACGCGACTCCCGATCATGCGACCGGACCTCGTGATGCAGCATTTTGAACTTTTGCGTGAACTCCCCGCACGATTCAATTGCGTCCTCGTGGTACACGTGAACCACCCTGATGAACTCGACGAAGAATCCGCCGCCGTTTTTGCACAACTTAAATTCAGCGGTTGGACGCTATTGAACCAGAGCGTTCTTTTGAAAGGCGTGAACGACGAAGCCGAAACGCTTGAACGCTTGAGCCGCAGGCTATTCGAGCAAGGAGTGCTCCCCTACTACCTGCACCAACTAGACCACGCGAAAGGCGTCGCCCATTTTGAAGTCAGCGACGAACACGCCCGAGAACTCATCGCGCAGATTCGCACCAAGCTCCCCGGCTATCAAGTGCCCAAGCTCGTGCGCGAAATCGCCGGCGAAAAGAGCAAGACACCGGTGTAATGAGGTCGGGGCTTACGCCCCTTCGAGCAGTGAGGTCGCAACCTATGGTTGCTTTGAGGTATGGGCATTATTCGATAAAGCGAGAATCGTTTAAAACCAATAGCCGATGCCGAGCTGGATTTTGTTGAATAGGTAATACGAACCGACCATACCTTCGTCGATATATTCGAATTCCTTTTCGACGGATTCGGTACCCGTCGCACTGTCCGTACGGCTATTCCATCCAGAAACGGTGTAGCTGCCACAAGTTTTATTGACCGTCACAACATCGGTCAGTTGATATGACAAGTGCACATCGACAAAGAGGCCAAAAGAAAATTCGTGTCCGAGACCTACAGATAAGCCTGCTCCGAAAAAGCGGTCGTCATGGCATTTGTCCTGCCGATGTTCTTTCGGAATATAAAATTCACTTTTTCGCATAAGCAACAAATCAAAAACCGGCCCCGCCTCGAAATAAATTATTTCTGGAATCTGGAACTGCGCCATCACAGGAATTTCTAAATAAAGTAGATAATCCTTATTATCACCTTTCCACAAAGATTCTGTGCATCCATCGCAGCCAACACCCACTTGTTGATCATCCGAAACAAAATAGCGGTAATCAATCCCGATTGATGGATGCAGCGCAAAGCGGTTCGAAAGCTGGTACAGCGCATCAAATGAAAGCGTTGCGCCGGACCCGACTCCGTCCGCATAAACGCCCCAAGGGGCATCCGTGATTTCGCCAACGCTATTCAGGCTCAAGCGAGCGCCCAAGCGCAAAGTTTTATCCGCAGTACCAGCCGACGATTCCGCCACGCAGGCAAGCAGCAAGACACAAGCGAACAGAGCAGAAGAGAAACGAACCGATTTATTTCGAGAGCGCATCATTTTTCCTAACACAAATAAAATTTTAGAACCAGTAGCCAACACCGAACTGTAATTTTAGCAATTTATAATAAGTTCCACCCACATACTCTTCGTTGCGATAGATTACTTTAGTATGAATTTCTCCATTTTCTTCCCACAATTCCGTCATATCCATTCCCTCCGTGAGGCAGTCCTTGTCGTCGTTCACAAGATCCGTAAACTGGAACGAAGCACGGAAATCAACGAATAATCCCGACGAGAAAACATGTCCCACGCCAGCAGAAATGCCCGCGCCAAAACGTCTGTCCTCATAACATCTATCTCCCCAATATTTCTTGGGCAAATACGAACTCTTATGAGAAAGGAGCATTATATCGAACACAGGCCCCGCTTCCACAAATAAAGCTGAAGTTTTCCATTGAGCCATCACGGGGATTTCTAGATACAAAAGCGAATTGACATCGTAGCCTTCCCATGCTCCGCCACAGCCTTCGCCACAAGGAATACCGAGCTCCCCATAAGCAAAAAAGTTGCGGTAATCCAAACCCAAAGCAGAATGCAACGAAAATTTATCCGTGACACTATAGGCAATATCAAACGAAAGCCCACCTCCAAGCCCAACAAACGTGGAATAGACATCCCGTTTCGTATCCGAGATAACGGTATTCACACCAGCGCCTAGACGCACACCGAGACTTACCGGATTTTTATTTGAGCCCTGGACAGCACCTGCAATCGCGAAAGTACAGGTCAGCAGAACGGAGACAACAGTCCTCGTTATTTTTGGGGTTAACATGGTTTCCTCCTAACACTATTTGTTTTTAATTATTTATTTCACGTCCGAGAATTCCGTTGATGCAATTTCCGAATTCTACTTCATTATTTTTTTCGAATCGCAAAGCTTCGGATTCAGAATCATCATACCTCGAATGTTGTAAATATTCTGCATTTTCATCGCGACACAACTCAGGCGGAACATCGTATTTTACGCTATAATTACCCACACATGTTATTCCACCTGACGATAAAGATACAGACACGCTATCACGATAACGAGCATAATTCACGTTCAAATCAAACTCTCGATTATCATAAGTGAATTTCATACTCTTGTTCTTTTTTTCTTGAATCGTAATTCCATACTCTTCCGCACGTTTATCAACACGTTGCGAGCCATTAAACACGTATTTTACATTAGGTTCACTACTTGCACTGCCAAAGAAATGGAACAGATCAACCACAAAAATAGAATTCATGTAATTATAATCAGCACGATCATCCGCACGAAATTCCGCTTTATTTCCGTCAATTTTTAAATACTTATTATAACCTTCATTACCACAACCATATTCATCATTAACGTACATACACTGTGTCAGAAGCCAAGTTCCATCTAACTTGCCAGATGACCCTCCAACCCAAATACCAGTATCAACTTCCTTTATAGACACATCTTCAACAGTAAACGAAAGCAACAATGTATCATTACGGAATTTGTAAGCGAAGTCATATTTATCTACAAAATAATAGTTGGGGTCATAAACAAACAATCCTCCACGTTTCAAACAACCGCCCACAACATCTAAAAATATCGTTACAGAATCGTTTACTTCGTCAATCTTGACAGATCCAGATGCAGTCACACGAGCCGCAGCAAACTGATCGGCATACCCGTCAATAACATCGGCACACGAAGTATTTTCATCTGCAGTAAAGCCGGCACAACCGGCCAACAAGCCAATGCAAGCAAGGCAATTGGTCAAAATATTCTGTACAACAGATTTATTCTTTTTCATTTTTCTCCACCTTTTTGCTCAATGGAAAGAGCTGTAAATTCAAACGGTAAACACGATCGTAATTTTTCACATTCGACACGATGTCGGCGACCTTCTTGCGGAACGCATCCAGTTCTGTAGCAAGGCGTTCGTAGGCTTCACGGTCGAGCCCCATCGTCATTCCCGAAATATGCCGTTCCCTTCGTGAAAATCTGCTCAAAGCATCAGACGCAAGATTCGCATATTGCTTTTGCATATTGACAACCGTTGCAGAAACAACTTCGCGAGAACTCGAAATGCCCACACTCGTTTGCACATAATTTCCGCATTCATCCTTTTTCAGAACGCCAAGCGATTCCTGAAGCTCTAAAGATTTTCGAGCATCGGCGGCAGGAATCGGCGGAATAAGCGCATGCCCCATTTCAAGCGGAGTAGCGCCTTTCATAATCGGAGCAAGTTCCCTGAGAGCCGGATTCACCCACGACGAAAAATACGCAAAGGACTTGGATTCTAAAAACTCAATTTTATTCCCTTGCGCAATCTGCATCATCTTTTCAAAAGCCGCCTGGCGCAGATCCGGATTCGAAGAATCACAAAACGTAACCATTTCACGGAAATAATCCGCCTGCGTACCAGACAAATTCATTGCAGGCAAAACTTTTTCAACACCAATTTTTGAAAGCCGCGTTTTACCGTCACAAACAAGTTTCAAAAAACCCGATGACGAAAACCCGGCAAGCATAGCAAATCTGCGCCACGTAAACGCAGACTTCTTTTTACGACATTCGTAAAAATCCTGCATGTACGCGCGATAATCTCTATATTCAAAAACAGATTTCATATTTATTCGCTTTTCTAAAGCTAAAATAAATAATCTGTCCTAAAAAAGCAATGTACACAAAACAAAATTGCGTAAATTTTTACAAAAACAACGATTAAAAACGCTATTTTAAAATTTTCACTTTACCATATGAAACAGCGTGTTTCATAAGCAAAAATACGTTTTTACCGAACACTAACACGCAAGCACAGATTCGATAAATTTCCTTTCCAGGAAATCATCAAAAACAGCCGGCGGCATCACATTCAATTCTTCGTTTTTGCTATAGACAAGGCAGTTCCCTTTTGGGCCGCCCAGCCAATCCATCCCCTTAAACATAAGGGTAATGCAATCGTCAACGGAAAAATCAGCAATATCGATTTTGGCGAATTCGGAATCTCCATTACATGTAAAGTTTGAATGAAACAGGGCCGCATTGTACTTGGGCTTGAACTTTTCAATAAAGACACGCTCAGTTTCCAGCGAAAGCAACTCGACAGATGGGAAATTTTTCCCCATCAGCGGAGATTGAAACTCATTTATCGAAACAGAATTACCGATTAGAAGGCTATTATCGCGTTCCAGGACATCAAAGAACAGCAAAACAACGTCATCACAAATGTCCTCATAATCCTCAATTTCAAATTCCAGCATATCCAGAATCGACTCATGACGCCCATGATGAGCCTTTACATTTTCACCCGTAACCTTCCCTATGAACATCACCTCGTAATCCCAAAAGAACTCTTTGGACTTATCAAAGTTCGGAATATGGAGTTGCTTGCTCAAATAGAGGTACAAAATTTTTTCAGGCGTAAGCCAAGTGACAAAAGAGTCCTCATCAAGGCACTTCTTCAGATCCTTAGCGCTCGCTTTTTCGTACAAGCCCGAATCAACCTCATAGATTTTCAATCGATGAGCAACGGGGACGACCTCGTTATTTGCAAGAATGTGTATTTCTTTATCACCGGCATCTAAAACAAGAGTTTTTTTCGCGCTAGTCTTGAAAATAGGCTCTTTTGTAGGGATCGATACACTTAAGCGCCCATGAACGCCGACAAGATCAAATTCTATCTTATGACCAGTAAATTTCAGATTGCCAAAATAAAGGCGCGACTTCTTAGCGACCATATATACATGAGCTTCGCTGACAGCTTTCAACACATTTGCATCGTTCTTGACCCATGCAATATCATGAAAAGACAACGGACAACACGCTAATTTCAACGTCGTAGAAATTACCTTCATATCGACCCCGCGATATCACCCATACAATGCGAAACATAAATTTTTTCTTGAAATATCAAAGGAAAATATTAACAAAAATTTACGTTAATTTTCTTACACAATAGTCATTTCTTTTCAGAAAAAGGCGAAACCGAAGTTCCGCCATGTAAAGGTTTACAAGATGTGGAAAGGGGATCATCCATTAATTTCAGCAATAACCTCATGAAAAATAGAAGCATTTTCATTTTTAAATTTAGCAATATTTTTTCTATCATCTGATGACAAAACATTTTTCCCATTTATTTGAACATTTTGGAACCAGTCAGTTTCATCAATAAGCGTACGCATTTTTCTAACATAGTTTTCAAATTTAGTCGAAGTTTTTTTCTTTTTTTCTCTAAATGTTTTCATTAAAGCAGTTGTAGACATATTTCTCTGTTTTAACCATGCAAAGACCTCCTGAGACGACATATTTGAGTTTTCAAAATCATCCCAAAATTTTTCATGTTTCTTTTTTTCATCACAAACTTCTTTAATAAAGTAATTTCTATATTCACGATCACAGGATAAGTTTTTCCCAACAAAATAAGCAAAAACACCAGCAGCAAGAAGATTCGCTACAATTGAGACAATAGTAAGAACATCCGAAACACTCCATCCATCATCAGGAAATGCAGTTGCGTAAACAAGACATTCAGCCATTATCAGGTTCTCCCCAAATCTGTTGTACAATTTCTCCGACATCATTCATTCGCCACCATGCATCATGATGCGCAGTGACCACAGGAGCATGCCCTGTCCTTCTTCTTTTTTCCCATTGCGAAAAAGTTTCTTTTTCTATAAAGTTCACCCAATCCGGTTCCTCATCAGAAATAATTTTCAATACAGGTTTCACCTTATTTAATGTAAAATCATATACCAAATTTCCAAACACTTCATCAATAAATGAAGGAGAGTAACCATCAACACCATCTAAATTAACTATTAATTCATCCCTATTGTCTAAAGCTTTCTTAAATGCTTGGTTCAAATAATTATGGTAATATTCCTCCCCTGAACATTCACTAACTGAACAGTGTCTCATTAAGGGTGTTTTACTAAATTCAGAAATTTTAATTTCCATTATAACAAATACTCCATTGGTAAAAAGTTCCATGAAAATGAGCTTGGATATCTTTCAAATTTTTTGAGTTTTCAAAATTTTTAAAATCTAATAAAGCATCATTAGTCAACACCCTTAAATTAGAATTTTCTATTTCATCAAGTTTCTTTTTTATCATCGGTAAGCCTCTATTTCTATTCGGTTCACTAGTTGATGATCCATATTTTTTTTCAAAAGCTCTTTTTAAGATATCTACAGAATTATTATTTAACGATATAAAATCCAATAAAACATCCTGCGGCTTTCTGTTTAATGTTTTTAATATACCATCTCCGATATCAGTAAAGGTAACTATAAATTCAGAATCACTTTCCTTCCATATACCCAAAATCCATTTTTTTTCTTTTCGTCCATATCCCCATTCAATTGCATTTCCACATATTTCAAGAATTACTGATCTCAAAGACCTCAACAAAGAAGCTCTTTTATCCTGCGGATAATGGATTTTTTCCACCATCCTATTTAATGCATCCATTACTGCTTTGATTTCTTCGACCTTCAATTTACCAAAGCCATTTTTTAAATTAATCAGCTCACCTCGACAACTTACATTTGATCGACCACCAAATTCATTGTAAAAATGGTTTAGCATTCCCGAAAAAAACAATTTTTTTCTAACACTTCTATTCACTGGAGGAATAAAACCAAACCGTTTATTCTCCTTTTTTAAATTTTCTGATATGGCGGTCAAAATACTAATAGACGCATAATCCATCTCTTCAACATTTTTTAAAGTAGCTTCTATTTTAGGTTTTCCACCTTTCGTTTTGGACCAATTTTCTTCTCTTCGCAGTTCTCTAAAAAAAGCAAGTGTTTCCTTAATAGAAGGCCCCAAAATGCACATTTTTTGGGGAGCTTCAATTAACTCTCTTTTTAAACTAGAGGAATTTATTTTTTGTTTTTCACTTTTATAACGTGATTTTCCACTCACAAGTCACCTTAAGAATAAAAAGTATTTACAGACTCTATATCTTTATTTCTATCAACTCAAACTTACATCTTTTACTTCGTTATATAAAGCAATCTACCACAAATAAATACTTTTTATTTCTTACAACAGAACTATTACAACACAAAATGCCGGATCGGTGTCCGGCATGACTATATAAAGGCGATGCCCGCTCGGAGGCGGGCATGACAAGTTCGGCGATTCTCGCGATTCTCAATCGCGGCGACTCTCGTGAGCCTTACAGAACACCCTTGCTGCTGGGGACGCCCTTCACGTTGCGGGAAGGTGCGACAGCCATGGCGACGGCGCGGGCGAAAGCCTTGAAGATGGATTCCAGGCAGTGGTGGTTATCCTTGCCATAGAAGAGTTCCACATGCAGGTTCATGCGAGCGTTTTCGCAGAGGCTCTTGAAGAAATGCTCGAACATGCTGGCTTCAATTCCGCCTGCGGTTGCTGCGGGCAAATTCACATTCCATACAAAGCCGATGCGGTTGCTAAAGTCGATGCACACACGGCTCAAGGCTTCGTCCATCGGAACAAAGTAAAAACCGTAACGTTCGATACCCTTCTTGTCGCCGAGGCATTCAACAAGCGCCTGGCCAAGCACGATGGCGATGTCTTCCATGCTGTGGTGCATATCGACTTCGGTATCGCCCTTGCAGGTCAAATCGAGGTGGAATCCACCGTGGACTTGGAACAAGTTAAGCATATGATCCAAGAAGCCCGAACCCGAGCTGATCTTGCCTCTGGAGCAATCGTCCAAATTCAAGAAAAGTTGAATGTCGGTTTCACTCGTCTTGCGAGAAATCTTAGAAGAACGCATCTTAGCACCTCTTATTTAAGGACACGACCGTCATAGACACTAAAGCGAGCCACACGGCCAAACTTCGGCACAGGCACAGGCGTTTCCACGCCGTTCAAATACATTTTGCTGATAGCGCGCGGTTCACCAATCACAATGTAAAGCGTACCACTTGCGGTATAGACAAGCTTGTTATCTACCGTTGCAATGTTCGCTTCTTTCACAAATTCGTCATCATCTTCGTCGCGCTTGATGCCGACCCAGGAACGCATTTCGCCGGAACCGACGAGTTCGATTCGAGTGCGACCGTTATCCGAAACCGGACCAGTCACAGTATCCTTCTTGGAGGTCGAAGAGATGAAGATCGTTGCAGATGCCGGGAGATTTTCAGCTTTTTTCACAGCCTTGTCGACTTCGGCCTGCGTCACCGTCTCGTTTTTCTCGTCCTTGATGGAATCGACCGGAACCTTGATTGCACCTTCAGGCATATCCTGGTTGACTTCCGAAGAATCGTCAGCAGCAACTGCCGCCGGAGGATTGGCTTTAGCATCTGAGGTAGCATTGTCACGGGTTACAAAATGAAGCCCGACAATGAGAAGAACCAAAATGGCTACGATTGCTATAGGCACGGCCTTGCTGCGCGGCTTCTTTTCGTCTTCAGTCACCGGAGCGATATTCTTGATGGGTTCAGCTTCACGAATTTCGTAACTAGAACCCACTTCCTGGGTGTACATTTTAAGGATGGCCTTTGTATCCAAGCCAAGCTTTGAACTCACGGAATTCAAATAGCTACGAACATAAGCTTCAACCGGCAAGGATTTCCAGTCGCTCGCTTCGATAAAGTGAAGCATTTTCACCGAGATTTTCGTGCGCTCGGCAAGATCTTCTATAGAAAGCCCTTGAGATTCACGAACGCGGGCCAAGAAGTCACCAAGGCGTTCGTTTGGATTTTTCTCTTCCAACTGAATCATTTGCTATACCCTAACTTGTAAACCATCCAACATTTCCAGTGTACGTGCAACTGGTAACCCAACCACGTTGTAGTAGCAACCGTTGATAGACTTGATCAAGCGCGCGCCATTCGTCTGAATGCCATAAGCGCCGGCCTTATCCATCGGGTCCTTAGAATTTACATAATCTTTGAGTTCTTGTAAGGTGCAGTTTCTGAAAAACACCTCTGTTTTCTCCTCAGACGCGCTGAGGATTTCTCCGTTACGCGCAATCGCAACTCCGGTGATGACAAAATGCGAACGATTGTTTAGTTTGCCTAACATTTCAAGAGCGTTCGCTTCGGATTTGGGTTTGCCCAGCGGAACGTTGTCCAAAAACACGAGCGTATCAAAGCCGAGCACGTAAGCATCGCGTTCCTGGCGAGAAACGGACAGCGCCTTGATGCAGGCGTTTTCACGCGGAAAATCAAGCGGGTTTGTGCTTGTGGGCTTTTCATCTTCGCCCGAGACAACCACACGGAACTTAACACCCAACTGTTTTAAAATTTCAGAACGGCGCGGAGATCCACTTGCAAGGATTATTTCTGATTCAGTCATAATAGCTTATTAGTTACTAGTTAACTCTTTCGTCTCTCGTCTACAGGCTCGAAGAGCCGTTCTCTCGTCTAACTTAGTCATAATTCTTCGTATCGGTGCTGCCGGCGTTAAGCTTGATATCCGGCAAGTCGCGGACATACACGGAGAAGCTCCAGCCTGCGGCAGGCCCTGTCGGGGTCCACGTAAAATCTAGCTGCCAGCAATGCAACGAACGCTTGAACGTAAACTCGTGCGAGACAAACTTGCCTTCATTATAATCATAGCGGGTACTGTAAGACACATCCCAGTTCACAGTCGGCTGGAATGTGGCAGAGATCCCGGTCGAATGAGAAATATTGTCTTTGAACAAATTCTTTGCAACTCGCGTACTGCTAAACGAATAACGATAATCCAAGCTCAGCGACCACTTGAGCATTTCATATTTTTCAAGCTGCGACGGAAGGCCGCCGTTAAAAGTTCCGCTCCAGTGGAAGCTCTTTGAAAGTTCGTAGCCCCAGTACGTGAGTTCAGGGAACCTTACCTTGTTCGGGTTCGTATCGTACTTGTGGTAGAAGCTATGACGCGTATTGATGGTAAACATGTAGTCTGGCAAAATCTGGAAGCCAAACGACGACGAGATATCCGAGAAGTTCAGGGAATCGGCTGCAAAGTTGTACGAAAAGCTATGTCTTGTCGTGAGCAAACGACGAGTGCCGTACTGATCTTCTACAGCCTTTGCGCGCTTTGCCGAATCACCACGACTCGTATCGACATGCCCCGCCACCTTGAGATACTTGATATCAAAGTCGTTACTCAAGCTAAAGCCAACCGTCTGCTGCTTTTCCTGGTACGGATACTGCCCCAAAAGCGGGTGCGGCGCAAAGGTCTTTACAGTATCAATTTCAGGAGCATACGTGTAAGAAACGCTCGGAGAAAGCACGTGGCGAATACCGGTGAATCGTCCGATTTCAGGAACCCAGATACCATAGAGCTTGGTATCGGCAGTCAAGCTGTAATTGTGATTATAAGCCACATTGCCATAAGTTCCGGCATCCGGATTAAAGCTCATGTAACGTTTTCTTTTGTACAAAGAATCGTTCGGATTGCGCCAGGAGGTACCCGTCCAGTAACCAGAAAAAGAAGCTCGCGGAGTTATGTTGATCACATCAAAAAGACGTCCCGAGTAATCCAATGTATAATTTCCCGTGTACCCCAGGTAATGGGCCGCCGTATCTTTGTTCAAAGTCGTATCGCGGGCCTTGCGCATGTTGTAGTTAAAGCGGTTCGTAAAGCTGTAGTTGAACTTTTCAAGAAACGACTGGAACGATCCATCTTCTGCGGCAACCTCGCCTTCTTCCAGTTCAAAGTTGAAAAGGTTTCCGCTCATGCGGTACTGGATATCAGGCAAGTTGCGTTCGAGCATGCCGGTCGTGAGGTTGTGGCTCTGTGAAATCTTGACCGTCAAACTCTTGTTGTTCCCAAACTTACCGGAATACGCAAGCGAAGCGTTTGCCTGCTGGTTCAAAATGGTACTTGCCTCTAGCGAATTTTCCTTACGGATGCTTCGGTCGCTCACAAAAGAACCCTGACCGCTCAAAGTGTGCTTTGCGTCGGGAGTCAAGTTCTGATTATGGGAAAACGAAATGTCGTAACCGCTGTTGCTGAAATCAAATTCCTGGAGGTAACTCGTGTACTTCAAGTAGCCATCCAGCAAATAACGCTTCTTGTAACGGATCTCGCCCGACAAGGTCGATTTTTCAAACCGAGCCTCGTCGCCTTCGATAATGTCAGCGGAAAGCGTTGCATCCCAGTAATCGTTGGCAGCGTAATAGAAACCGATATTGCGCAAATAGAAGCCCTGCTTCTGGTCACCACCGAACTTCGGCGTCAAAAGGCCGGATTTACGGCCACTCTTGAGAGGGGCGACAATCATCGGAAGAACCGCCACCGGCACATCGGCAATGTTCAACACCACCGGCCTTGCGGTAATCGTCTCCTTGGGCTTGACCACCATGCGACGGCCATAGAAGTAGAAGTGCTGATGCGTCGTATCGTTACACGTACTGAAGTCGCCACGGGCAATCTGGATTCGCGTATCAGGCAAGCGGCGGACTTCCATACCATTCAACTGCTGGTTATCCTGGAATGTAGTAGCGTAATAGACTTCACCAATTTTGGACTTAAGGTTGTACTTGAGGAGCATCCCCGACAAAGACGGGTTTTTCGCTTCGCGGAGAACTGGATTGCCTGAAGCCGCAAGGATCTGATTTTTCTGGTCCATCCAGATCGTGTCCGACTCCAGCGTTGCAGTACGGTACTTAAGCTGGGCCGACTTATTCAGATTGAAAGTCGAAGATTCAACATCGTAAACCAAGTCAACGGCATGATACTCGATTGTATCGACACCCGTCGTATCGTTCATCCAATCGACCTCGGTCGTATCTTCTACAGGCTGTTCACGCTCTTCGAGTTCAAAGCGGGTCATCTCCTCGCCATAAGAGCAAGGAGCGAAGACCGCAGCGAAGAGAACCGCCAAAAAGGCCCACAAGAAGCGATGGGTTTTGGATAAAATCACGGTTCCACAAGATAGAAAAAAAGAACGCTCCAAAATAGCAGCGTTCTTCAAAATTTTTGTTTAAAGCGCGAATTACTTCAGCACAGCATTTGCACCGCTCACGCTGCCATTGTGGTCAATGGAAATAACATAGCGGCCATTCGAAATCTTGGAGCCGTCCCAGTTGAGCGTGTTCACGCCAGCGACAGCATTGTCAAGGCCAAGCTTTGCCACCTGTTCGCCATCGGCGTTCAAGATCGTCACAGTTGCACGGCCCGGAGACTTAAGTGTAAATGCAATTGCCTTGCGACTGAAAAGGCGGAGGCTTGCATCGCCAGAGCGGACCGGAGTCGGCTTGGAAAACTTCGGAGCAGACTTTGCCTTTTCCACATAAATTCCATTGACATCAGCAGAGGCTACAGCCACATCGTTCTTGATGAGGTTACCACGGCTGAGCACAGCGACGAGCTGCTTGTCGTTTTCGGTAGCGCTGGCAAACGTTTCAAGTTCATGAACATTCACACGTTCCTTGTCGCCATACCAGTTCTTGACGGCCTTGTTGTCCAAGTCCTTCACCGTAATCTGAGCGCGACGGATCACGGCAGAATAGGTTTCGCCATTGCTTGTGTAGGTGATTTCGAGCGGCTTGTTAACCTGACCGCGAAGCTTAGACTTTGAAAATTCAATATCCTGTCCCTTGAGGCTTACACCATCAACAGACGTGATAATATCGCCAGCACGGAGATTGGTCTCTGCAGCAGGCGTACCCGGGATGACTTCAGCCACGTGGACACCTTCGCCCACCTGATAAATCGTAATGCCAACACCACCAAAGGATTCGTCAGCCATAAGCGGAGCCGTCATCATAGCGGCAATCAGAGAAGCCTTAACGAAAGAATTCATAAAAATCTCCTTAATATTCTTCCATAATATATAATAAAAAGTTGCTATTTCAAACGAATTCACACTAAAATTTATGGGATAAAACGGCAAAAGCCCCCTTCAAAGCAACGGATGGGCACATAAACGGTCCTTTTCGGCTTGTAAATCATTGCAATTATCCATTCTCCTTATACCAACACTTCGGAAATCCCGAGCACCCCCAGAACTGATAGCCTTGATTTTCACCTTTCTTTGCCGTTCGCAGAACTAAAGGTTTTCCGCACTTGGGACAAATCTTTTCACACTGAGGTTCAGCCTTATTTTCAATCAACTCTGTAAGCATATCCTCATATTTTTTTGCATAATCAGATTTTATAGGCTTACTACACTTAATGAACGAATCTAGCAATTCGTGCATATCCTTCTCAGAAGACTTTAAAGAATCATCCTCATCTTCAATGTTCCTTATGTAGGCAACAAGCTGATCCAAACGAATAACAACCTTACGAATTTTTTCAGGAGCTTTGGAATCATTCAAAATCGTTTTCGGATTCGCCAAGACAACAATTGATCGATACGTTTGAGGGAACAACTTATCAAATAATCCCTGCGTTACAAAATTATTTTTGTATTCACGACGAATCTCTTTGAGAATATTTAAATGCCTTTCGTTCTGAGAAACTGGAGATGGGAATCCTTCTTTTCTCTCAAATTTTCCCAACCACTTATGACGAATAAAGTTTCCCTTTTCATCAATTTCAATATTACCATAAAGGTTTTTACATTCAATAACAAAGATGTGCTTTCTTGTTATCACTAAAAAATCTATTTGAGCAGACAGACCGTTCTTTTCCAAATACAGGTCATGCATAATAAGCATGTCCATACCACTATTTTTCAGCTCAAATGCAATCTGTTTTTCACCCTTAAGTCCAGCTTCAGCAATAGAAATTTGATCATCGATCTTTTCTTTGAGTTTTCCAGAAGCTCTTGATGAAAGCGATTTCATCTTTTCAATAAAAGATTCAGCATCGCTATCTTCCTTAATGAATACAGGACCGAAATACTTAAAAAATAAAGCGTCAATAATACCCATATTTTATTTCCTCAATTGCTCTTTTGTATAAATACCTTTTACACTACATTTATCAGCAGAATATGTACCCAAAGAGAGTCCTCTGCCAATACAATTTGCGATAAGAGCGTCTCCTTTACGAATAACCTTGACAGCATCCTTTTCGCAATTATCAACAACAATCAACCGGCTACCTAAATCAATTGATATTTTTCCTAACAGAAAACCCTGCGAAGCAGAAATGGCCTGAACCTTATCCAAACGAACACTTTGTGTATCAATAGACGAAGTCAATAAAGCCGCATCCATAAACAAAAAACGTTCAGATGTCAGAATGACAAGCCATGTATTTACACCAATATCAGAAAAATTAGATGTTTGAGTCTGCTTCATCACACCAGATGCAAAGGCAAAAACAACTTCTCCTGATTCAATATATTTGGGTAAAGCATCAAATTCCTTATCTGTGCCAAAAGAATCAAAATGCACTCCATTAATTTCACAAATACCACGCCAATCAGCTTTCTCAGTCAATGATTTATATTGAGCATAATCAAACATACCCATCTCCGTTTTTTCTTTTGTAAAGATACACTTTACCATAAAATAAAACAACAATTTTTAGATAAAAAAAGACCCCAGTTCAGTATCCGGGGTAATACGCAAAAGGGAATTTTACTGGATCTTTCGACTTCGGGCTATGCCCTTCGCTCAAGATGACACAATTGTCCAAAGCCATCAGAATAACGCATAAATGGCGTACTTCCATGCTATTAGAAAATTATTCCGTCATTTCCTTTGATTCTTCGTAAGACGGGCGGTCGTCTTCGTAATCCTTGAGGCTCTTGTCACCCGGCACAACGATAAGGCCAAGCGTCACCGGTTCGCCCTTCAAGTTGATGTAGGCTTCGAGATAGAGCGTCGTCGAGAGGCGAATGAGGCGCAAATCCATCATCGTGCCGCCCTTGTGGATGCTCATCGGGTCCAAATTGAAGAAGAGGAACTTCTTGTTGATGTATTCAAAGCGGTCCTTTTCGTAGTTGATAGACCATTCCGTATCGCCGTCGTTTTCCTGGCGGTAAGTGCAGCGGTCATTGTCGATATCGCATTCAAAGCTCGCGCTTTCCTGGTAGCGCTTGTTCCATTCGCGGCTAAAGGCGCAAGACTGTACGCGAGAACCGCTACGATTCTTGTTCAGCTGGTCGTTAATGACCACGTAATCCATCTTCATATTCTTGACCTGATTGTAGACATTCATGAGGATGATGTAAGCTTCGATATCCTTCGGGCACTTGCCTGTGAGATTCACATCTTCGTGCGCCTTCAAAAGCGTCTGCTGCAATTCAATGTCGATAGCATCCGGAATTTCACTCTTCTTGATTTTGTCAAGCGTTTCCTTAGGCGGCACATGGATAATCTTGTCACCCTTCTTGATGGCGTAACCGAGCTGGTCGCGCACATAGTCCAAGCACTGCTGCACGTGAATATGCACCGTATTGGAACCTGCGGAAACGAAGTCCGCACCAATGCGCACGTTCCATTCATCGGCTGTATTTTTTGCGGCCTTGTCAAGCTCGCAGAACGGCTCTTCGCGGGTACCATCCACAAAAATCAAGTTCACGTGGAGCTTTGTCACAAGCGATTCTTCCTTGTTGATGGCACTGCCCAAGCTCCAGAAATTTGGATTCAGGCGAAGCACTTCAGCAAAAGCCTTGTCGCCATCGAACGCCGGCAAAAGAGAATCGTTACGGGCGTTTTTCTCCTGCAACAGTTCAGAATAAGAAGTCTTGACATCCATGTTGTCAAACGAGTTACGAGCAACCGCCGAAAAAGCCGAAGTGGCCAAGAACGAACACGCAACAGCAATGGACATACCCAATCTTGAAAACATTTTCCCTCTCCTATTTTTTCACAAATTTTTTTACAGCAAAATTCAGCAAGTACAGGATGACGCCGCCAGCAATAATCGTAGGACCGACGACAAAGTTCAACTGGCATGCAACTAAAAGTCCAAGCACCACGAGTACAAGCGAAACGACGACGGAAACAACCATCATCTGTAGCAAGTTCTTGGCGTAGCATTCCGCAATGTAAGCCGGAATCGTGAGAAGCGCAATCACGAGAATCATGCCCACCGCCTGCACTGCAATCACGACCGTAAGCGCAATCAGCGCAATCAGGAGCATATAGTAGTTCAGCACAGGAATGCCCCGGACACGTGCAAATTCCGGATCGTACGAAATCGAAAGGAAATTGCGGTAGCAAACAGAAACAGCTCCCAGAATGAACACGAGCAAGCCGCCCATCCACCAGAGAAGTTCTGTCGGCACCGTCAATAGGCTACCGAACAAGAAGCTCATCATCTCGCCGCTGTATCCGGGAGTCAAGTCGGTCAAAATCACGCCAAGCGCCATGCCAGCCGCCCAGATAATCCCGATGAACGTATCGGAGTGCTTGCGGTCGCGCCACGTGAGAGCGCCCATGAGCATGGCACAGGCAAGTGCAAAGCCAAGCGAGCCAAGCATCGGCGAAAAGCCGATAAAGCAGGCAAGCCCCACCCCGCCAAACGAGGCATGCGCCACACCGCCCGAAAGCGATGTCAAGCGGTTCACCACGACATACGTCCCCATGACGCCACAGGCAATGGCTACAAGCACCGCCGCGACAAGGGCGTTCTGCATAAAATCCATGGAAAGCAAGTCGAGCATGTTTTTAGCTTTTGGTTATTAGTTATTGGTTATTAGTCAATAGACTTTTGTTTAATAATCGCGTCCAAGGCGTCTTATAAAAACTAAAGACCAATGACTATTGACTAAAGACCTCTGTTAAAGATTCGTAATCAACTTCTCCCGTAAATTTAGTAAATGCGGGATATGAAAATCCACCCAGCCGGGCGCTTGAATGTTCGGATTTACAAGAACGGTCGTCCAGCCGCGTTCATGGGCGGGTTCCAAATTGCGGAGCGAATCTTCGAGCAGCACGATTTGCGACTTTTCCGACGAATCTAAAGCCAAGACGCCCCGCGCCACAAGCCATTTTTCGATTTTATCATATGCGCTCACGTGAGGCTTGCCTTCCCAATCCATAAGCTTGAGGTCAAAAACATCCTCAATCGCAGAATCGAGCTGCATGTGCGCCATGCCCGCGCGGCTCCAGTCCCCTCGCCCATTCGTAAACACAAAGCGATGCCCCACTAGTGACTTCAAGAGTTCAAGCTTTTCAGGCGCCACCTTTGGATAAACTAGGTACTCCGGTTCATGGATAAAGTCAAAAAAATCGTCAGGAGCGGTGCCATTCATCGCCATGAGTCCCGAAAGCGTCGTGCCAAAGCGGTGCAGATAATCCTTGCGAATTTCCGTTGCACTTTCAAACGTTCCGCCAACGGTCTTTTGGACAAATTCAGCAATGCGATGGTCGAGCGAATTTAAGACAAAGCGTTCCTCTTCGCCATAAAGCGTCAAGTCGTAATCGAACAGCCAAATTTTCGAGGCATCATTTTTGATGCCGATATCCAGCGCACTCACTTCGTAGCACCCCTGAGAACTTTAATAGCCCATCGCAAGCCCGCCGATTTGACGAGCAAGGTAAGTGGCATAATTGTCCGTCATACCGCTCACAAAGTCAAGCACCTGGTGATAAGCTTCGGCGGTTGTCACGCTCTGGCCAATCTTCGCCTGTCCAATCAAGCGGACAATGCGGTTTGCACGGTACGAATTGCGGTCATTCTGGCGGTAATCGTAAACTCCATTGATAAACGCGTCAAGCACGGTGCTGAGCGTCGTATAGCTACCGACTTCAAGTTCCGTCTTGCGGCGGTCCGGGTAAATGCGTTCTACGCCCAGGCGCTTTGCAATGCGGATGCCTTCCATCGTATCCGAACGGGAAAGGTCAATCAAATGCTTGTCGAGCGAACCTTCCATGATGCGGTCGTAATGCTTTACGAAAAGCACAGCCACGTCATCGATCAAGTTCTGGATCGCGCGCCCGCGAATGCTGCTGAGGAAGTCCCTGAAATTCTGGCCATTTTCTTCGAACTCGCGGTCGATATCGACTTCCGGGCCGCACAAGAAGCTGAACATGTTGCGCACATCGCCAAACGTCAAAATGCCAAGTTCAATTGCATCTTCGACATCGAGAATGGAATAGCAAATATCATCTGCGGCTTCCATCAAGTACACGAGCGGATGGCGAACCCAAACGCCGTTTTCAATTTCGGGAATACCAAGAGTCTCTGCTATTTCGCGGTAAAGCTCTGCTTCGGTGCGGAACAAGCTCGTCGGGCAACCGTAATAAGCGAGTCGCGGATACTTGATCATCGAACCAATCGTCGCATATGTAAGTCGCATACCGCCATCGAGGAAGTGGTATTCCAGCTTGCTCAAAATGCGGTGGCCTTGAGCGTTACCGTCAAAATTTTCGAAATCCGCAATTTCCTTGTCGTTGAGTTCAGACATCGGCGCCGAACGGCGATTCTTGCGGAACCATTCGCGGATAGCAGCTTCGCCCGCATGGCCAAACGGCGGGTTCCCAATATCGTGTGCAAGGCATGCCGACTGCACAATCGTTCCGAACTGGTATTCGTTCACATACTTCGGCAAATGCTTTTTGATCAGGTGATACACCGTAATTGCAAGGCTACGGCCCACGCTCGAAACTTCGAGACTGTGCGTGAGGCGGCTGTGAACGTGGTCATTCACCGAGAACGGGTGAACTTGAGTCTTGCGGCCTAAGCGGCGAAATGCAGTAGAAAAAACGATGCGGTCGTAATCGCGATGGAAGTCAGAACGGTTCGGATCCGGATCGGCCGGGTGACCGTAACGCGTTGCAGAAAGAAGCGTATCCCATTGTAGCATATAATAAATATAGCAATAAGGCAATCAGCCATGGGGTCGCACCTTCGGTGCTTTGGGCTATGGGGTATGGGCTTTTTATAATGCTGTTCCGGCTTCGACTGAGACGAACTTACGGTTATCGAGTTTCTGTTCGCCATCAAAACGGTAAGCGACAAGGCGCCCGTCACCGCGATAGCCCGCAACGCTGTAATCCAGGCAACAGACGTTATCACGAATAAGTTCAGGCAATCCCGTCAACCAATAATGTCCAAAGAAAACAGGGCGTTCACTTTCGCCATAGAAATCGCGAGTCTGAATTTCAAGCGGAACTTCGCGCGGAGGCAATTCCACGCCCGGCTGGAAACTGAGTTCCTGCAAATTTTTGTTTTTCGGGCAAATCCACCAGCGAATACGAGTGCGCTTGCGAAGTACACCTTCGGCATCGCGGAAAGTCAAGCCTTCAGGCAAATCCAATTCCGGGCCTTTCAAGAACAAACTTATCGGCCAGTACAACGAGTCATCATACTCGTCATTCTTGTCGTTTGCGCGAGCAATCAGCTCATCGAAATCGCCATCCATAAAAGAACGGATGTTTTCGGCCTTAAGCACCTCAGCGCATTTCAAGTCAAAGCAGGCATGCTGCGCGCGGAACAAGTCCGTTTCCAAGTAAAGCGGGAGCGTTTTGAGGAAATCGAGCATTTCCTGGAATTCCGCCTTGCGCCCGCGATAGCTCTCGACCGTCTTCACGTGAATCGCTACTTTGTTAAAAGTATGCTCACGCAGATAGCCGCCATGGATTGCTTTTATAGGTCGCCCACCGGCTCCATTCTCGTGCCAAAAGCTAAGCGCATTGAACTCGTGATTGCCCATCAGCGCCACCGCAGAACCCGCATCGCGCATGGCGCGCACGAGATTCACCGTCTCACGCACTTGACTCCCGCGGTCGATGTAATCGCCTAAAAACACAACCGTACGTTCATCGCCCGGATAGCGGAAAGCGCCGCCACGTTCTTCGTAGCCTAGCTTTTTAAGGAGCACCACGAGTTCATCGTAGTGCCCATGAATATCGCCAATGAAGTCGATAGAAGCGTTCATTAAACCGCAATCGGAGCCTTGATGGTCGGCCACGGGTCGTAATTTACAAGTTCAAAATCTTCGAACTTGAAATCGAACAAGTCCTTGACATCAGGATTCATCTTCATCGTCGGAAGCGCACGCGGCGTACGCGAAAGCTGTTCACGAGCCTGGTCAAAGTGATTGCTGTACAAATGAAGGTCGCCAAAAGTATGGACAAACTCGCCCGCTTCGTAACCGCAGACCTGGGCAAGCATCATCGTCAAGAGCGAATAAGACGCAATGTTGAACGGCACACCAAGGAACATGTCGGCACTGCGCTGGTAAAGCTGGCAGCTGAGCTTGCGCTTGCCACTAGCGCCAACACCGCCCACGTAGAACTGGAACAGGCAATGGCACGGCGGCAAAGCCATTTTGTCCACTTCGGCAACGTTCCAGGCGCAAACCAAGTGACGGCGGGAATCCGGATTGTTCTTGAGGCTATTGATCAAGTTTGCAATCTGGTCGATATGTCCGCCATCGGGTGTCGGCCAGGAGCGCCACTGGTGACCGTAAACCGGGCCCAAGTCGCCATTTTCATCGGCCCATTCGTCCCAAATCGTAACCTTGTTGTCGTGCAAGTACTTGATGTTCGTATCGCCCTTCAAGAACCACAGCAGTTCGTGAATGATACTGCGCAAATGGAGTTTCTTGGTCGTTAAGCACGGGAAGCCCTTGGAAAGGTCAAAGCGGGTCTGTCGGCCAAACACAGAGCGAGTGCCGGTGCCAGTGCGGTCGGAGCGATCCACACCGTTATCGATAATATCTTTAAGAAGATCTAAGTATTGCTGCATGATTGTAATTATATAAAAGTAGGCAGTAGACAGTAGACAGTAGACAGAGGTTAGTGGTTAGTAAACAGGGGTTTATATGAGGTATGGGCTATGGCTCACTGCTAAGCGACTTCGTCGCTTCCGAACACTTCCACGCGCTTGTACTGCTTCACAACTTTGCCATCCACTTCAGCGGCCGTCTGCAACAGGAGTTTGTTCAAAGCCTGCAAAATGAGGTCTTGCGTGTGCTTGGGCACGGGCTTCTTGCCGAGGCGCGCCTTCTGCACCATCTTATGGTTCAAGTTCACAGGGAGCATTTCAACGAGATCGTGATTGCTAAAGTTATTGGCTGTTAAAATTTCATCGAGTTTTGTCATATGTGATAATTTAGCAATTAATAAAGGCGATCCCGGCATGCTTCGACTCCGCTCAGTACAGGCTCCGGCGGGGATGACATAATGGCAACGTAGTTGCGACTATAAGAAAAGCCCCGGGCGGATGCCCGGGGCTTTGGTTGAGACTCTAAAAGTTATTAGTCACCAACGTAGTTGCTTTCGCACTTCATACCGTCATTTTCCGGTGTGACGAAGTGCATTTCAATACGACGGTTCATTTCGCGACCTTCTGCCGTGGAGTTATCGTCAACCGGGCAGGTAGAGCCGAGACCAACAGCCTTGATACGGTTCTTGGCAACGCCGAACTTCGTGAGCTGCTTCATAACTGCCTTAGCGCGGCGGTCAGAGAGCTTGAGGTTCTTCTTAGCCTTACCGCGGTTATCGGTATGACCCTGGATCACAATCTTGAGGTCCTTATAGGCTTCGTCTTCCTTGAGCTTCTGAGCGATACCCTTAAGGATTCTCTTAGCGTTAGCGTTGACAGTAGCAGAACCGCTCTTGAAGGAGATACCTTCGAGCTTTTCTACCTTCTTCTTCGGGCAGCCGAAGCCATCGTCACCAGCTTCATTCGGGCAGCGATCAAGACCAGCGCAGACACCTTCGAAGAGGTTGAACATGTTCCTTTCGGTGACCCAAGCATCGCAGACGCCATCCTTGTCAAGGTCCGGATCCGGGAGCGGGCAACCATCGTTAGCGGCAACACCGTGTTCGAGCGGGCACTTGTCAAGACCCTTACAGGTCTTGGAGATGAACCATTCCTTAGCAACAGATTCGTCTTCGGCAGCCTTTTCGAAGTAGTAGCCGAGCTTCTTCTGTACAACCCATTCATCGCAGATACCGTCGCCGTCGCTGTCCGGATCATCCCACGGGCAGCCCTTATTGCCGGCAGCACCAGCTTCACCCGGACACATGTCGTAGCCCTTGCAGACGCCGGCATACTGATCGAGCTTGTTCTTGTCGGTGACCCACGGAGAGCAGAGACCGTCGCCATCCGGATCCGGATTGTCTTCCGGGCAACCGTTGTTGACGAGCGTACCAGCTTCAGCCGGGCACTGGTCGATGCCTTCGCAAATTTCCTTGAACTGGTCAAGCTGACCCTTCTGGCTTACCCAAGAATCGCAGACGCCGTCCTTATCCGGGTCCGGATCATCCGTCGGGCAACCATTCGTGCTATTACCCTTTTCGTTCGGGCACTGGTCGATACCTTCGCAAACATTGCGGAATTCGTCAAGCATACCCTTTTCAGAAACCCAAGCGTCGCAGACACCGTCTTCGTCGCTATCCGGGTTGCCCATCGGGCAGCCAGCGTTCAAACGATGACCATAGTCATCCGGGCAACGGTCATCAGCATCCGACACGCCATCGCCATCGCGGTCCTGCGGAAGGAGGAAGCCAGACCAAGTCAAGCCACCGAACAAGGCGTACTGCGGATTCACGCGAATCTTAGTTGCAACAGTCTTAGCCTTGTCTTGGTTTTCGAGAACTTCCACAAAGTGGATGTAGTTGTCGTTACCCACGTACATAGAACCACCGAGCTGGATATCGAGGCCAACCGGCAAGTGGAATACGAGACCACCCGTGACCTGCTTCATATCAAGCTTTTCTTCAAGAGTCTGACCCGCCGGAGTCTTCATTTCGAAGTTCTTGTCCTGGTAATCCATGTAGAATTCAGCAAACAAGGAGAGGAAGTCGAGCGGATAGATTTCGATTGCTGCACTACCGAACGGGAAGGACAGATAGTCCTTGTTCATCGACAAGCGGTAGCCACCGTTGATGTGGAGGAGGAGCGGCATGACATCAACCTTGGAAAGGTCCAAAGTCAAAGCAGCACCGGCAGTAAAGTCGGACTTATTGGCACCGAACGGGTAAGCCTTACCAGCAACTTCACCCTTGTTACCAATGAATTCCGGTTCACGAATCCAGAGACCCTGTTCGGTCTTCTTGGAAGTAGCAAAAGAATATCTGAAGAATGCAGCGAAGTCCACCGGAATATCGGACGGAATCGGAGCACGCATCTTCAAGTTGGCCGTCAAGTTACCAACGTAACCCTTCTTGGTGCCGTAAAGATTTTCCGGGTTGCAGTTAGCTTCGTTGCCACACATCGTCGGACCCTTGAACTGGTCATAGTAGACCGGCAACGTCACACCGAGGTCGAAATAGTCCAAGAGACCAATTGCGAACCCAACATAAGCGCTAACACCGTTATAGTTACCAACATCTGCTCTCTGCTTCCATGCACCCGGAGTCTGAGTTTCATCAAATGTTCTTTCCAGAGTATAACCATAATAATCCTCCGGCTGGAACATCTTGTTACCAAATGCAAAGTCTCCCAAAGCATTAAACACAAGCTTGGAATGACCGAGAGACTGAGCTGACTGTGTCTTATTGACACCGACGAAGCCCGTCTTATTGATCGTCTTGGCATGCTGGTCAGCGTAAGCGGATACCGCCAGCGCCAGAGCCAATCCCATTGCTACTCGTTTCATAGAGTCTCCTTGTTTTGACCAACCCTTGAATAGAGCGGTCCTTATAGTAATGTTTATGTGAAATATAACTCTTTAAAAAAAAGTCCGCACTTTTTGTATAATGAAAAAATTGACAAATCGTACATACTTTTTATATTTCGCCATTTTATTTCTTTTTTTTTACACAAATTCACTTAAAAAATGTGCTTTCAAAGATTTCTGGGAAACAGCGGCATAAACTTGTAAACCCACTTTTACCTATGATAATATGGTCCAGAACGGGTATTTGCAAAATTTTACCAGAAGCGCAGAGCAGCCGCGTAATCGACATGTCCTCGGAACTCGGCTCCAGCGATCCGGAAGGATGATTGTGGGCAAAAATCACCGATACCGCGCGATCCTCAATGGCTAATGCAAAAGCCTCGCGCGGATGCACGGGTGTCTGGTTCACAAGCCCCGTCGTAAGCTCATGGACGCGAATGATGTAATTAGCAGAATTTAGCGAAACAACCACCAGGTGTTCCTGCGATTCGTATTTCATGTACGACAAGCGCGAAAGGACATCTTCCGGGACCGAAACGGGTATCGCCTTGTCGCTTAAAATGAAGCGCCCCGAAAGTTCCAGACAGGCCAAAATCTGTGCCGCCTTGACTTTTCCAAGTCCACGAATTTTCTTAAGGCGGTCAAGCGTAGGAACAGACGTTTCCGTCGATAAAAAATTAGAAAGCCGCCTAGACAGCTCAAACACATTGCATTCGCGAGTTCCGCTCCCAAGAATAATGGACAACAGCTCTTCGTTACTTAAGGCACTGACTCCGATATGTTCCATTTTTTCTCGTGGCATCAAGTTATATCCTGTTTTTGAAAAAAGCGCAACCTGATTGTGGTTCATGGATTTTCTCCTATAAAGGTTTCTATTATATAAACACGCTTTTTTCAGATTTTTTGAGCCACCTTTTTCAAAAAAAAGGAATCCACACTTTGCAGCATGGATTCCACTCTCCTTTCTTGAATTTATTAGTACAAGTAGTAGTTCAGCACGAACTGGATATTCCAAATCTTGGAATTATCTTCCATTCCGTAGAACTTATTGTCCTTCTGAATACCGCTAACGTCAAGGTTCAAACGAAGGCCCAAATCCATTTCGTGGTTTTTAACCTTGATCGTACCGCCAAGACCTGCGACAACGGACGGAACAAACGTCTTGACTTCCCAGGTATCCAAGTCTTCGCTATCAAAAGTCTGTCCAGTTGACTGATCGCTTGCATCCAAGCTATGGCCTGTAGCAAAGTTAAAGTTCATGCGAAGGCCTGCTTCAAGATATGCATAAGGGACCGGAGTAAAGCGTGCTGTGACTGGGATGTTCAAATTGACGAGAAGACGAGTTTCGTTAATATTGTAACCACCATACCAATAACCTTCAGCCACCTTTCTAGAAGAATGGATAAAGCCGATGTTCAATTCAGGCACGACGGCAAGCATGTCATTGACGCGATACTTGAGCACACCACCAAGATCAAAGGCCAGGCCAAACCACTCGTTACTGCCCAATTGCGTGGGATAATCCCAGTAAGTACCGAGGCCAAAGCCAAAGTGGCCACCAATGTTGAGCTGTCGAGACTGGCTGTTGCCATTAGACGACGAGCGGGCATCAGTGAAGCTCTTGAATTCGGATTCACCAGACGACGGAAGCTTGTTTCCATAGCCATCATCAACGGTACCTTCTTCCCTTGCAGTCGGGATATCGTTACCGTAGCCATCATCTTCAGCAAAAGCGTTTGCGCTAAAGCACATCAAGGCAATAGCGGATGCAATCATGAGTTTTTTCATATGGACTCCTTGAAACAACATGAAATGTTATTAAAATAATGTGTTTTTGTTAAAGATGGGGGAAAAAATACAAAATTGTAGGAATAAAATCCCACAATTTTTAACAAAAAAATTAAAAAAATTACAACATCCCTAAATTTGCTCAAAATCGGCAAATTTGGATGTATTATGTTCTTGAAAATCTTTCCAGGAATGCACTCAAGCGCTTGTTCTGAGACTGGTTGAACACAAAATCAGGAGTTCCCTGTTCCACGACAACGCCCTGGTCCATGAACATGACCTTGTTCGCCACATCACGTGCAAACGCCATTTCGTGCGTCACGATGACCATTGTCATGCGGTCTTCAGCAAGTTTCTTGATGATTTTGAGGACTTCGCCCGTGAGTTCCGGATCCAAGGCGCTCGTCGGTTCATCAAAGAAAAGAATCTTAGGCTTTAACGCAAGCGCACGGGCAATGGACACGCGCTGTTGCTGACCGCCCGAGAGTTCGCACGGGTAAGATTTTTCCTTACCTTCGAGGCCCATCTGCTTGAGCAAGAATCGGGCAAGCTCACGGGCCTTTTCACGATTCTCCCCGAGTACGCGGATCGGCGCAAGCGTCAGGTTCTGGAGTACAGTCAAGTGCGGGAACAAGTTAAAGTTCTGGAACACAAGCCCTGTAGAAAGGCGAATGTCGCGGAGCGTCTTTGCTGGAGCGTACTTGATTTTACCACCAATGCAAGAACCGGGAATGACCATGTCCTTGCCATCGACACGCACCTCGCCCGCCTCGAACGTTTCAAGCTGCGTGAGGCAACGGAGGAGTGTGCTCTTGCCTGAACCGGAAGGTCCGATAATCGAAAGCACCTCGCCCGCATTGAGGTCAAACGAGATGTCCTTGAGCACATGCAAGTCGCCAAAGGACTTCTTCAAATGTTTGACTTCGAGAATCGGAGAAGAATCTAGAGGTGCGTCATTGATAATAACAGACTGAACTTGAGAATCCATGACACGCCTCACTTATAATAGTTCAACTTACGTTCAACGTAAGCGAACAACACACTCAAAAGAAGATTTGCAATGTAATAGAACACGCCTGCCACAAACAGCGGATAGATGCTTGCGTAAGCGGCCTGCTGCTTTTTCGCGAGTGCAAAAAGTTCCGTCACGGCAATCACCTGCGCCAAAGATGTATCCTTCACAAGCGTGATGACTTCGTTTGCACTGGCAGGCACGACACGCTTTACAACCTGCGGGAGAATAATGCGATAGAACGTCTGACCGCGAGTAAGACCGAGCATTGCAGCCGCCTCGTACTGGCCCTTCGGAATCGACTGGATGCCACCGCGGAAGATTTCGGCAAAGTATGCCGCATAGTTTATCGAGAACGCAACAATTACCGCCGGAAAACGGTCAAACGAGAACTCCACTCCCGTGTATTCGCTTAAATAGTACGAGCCAAAATAAATCGCCACAATCTGGAGGAGCAGCGGAGTGCCGCGCATGACCGAGATGTAGAACGATACCGGGTAACGCACAATGCGGTAGCGGCTCATCTTGAGAACCGCCACAAGCAAGCCGAGCGGAATCGAGAACAGGAGCGTCAGCGCGAAAATTGCGAGCGTCGTGCAGAAACCGCCCCAGAGAATCGGGAGTAAGGAATTCAAATCAGACATGGAAATGTGCGCCGACCGTTACTTGCCGAACCACTTGGCGGAGATTTCGGCGAACTTGCCGTCAGCCTTCATCGCAGCGAGGACGTTGTTCACGGAATCGCGGAGAGCCTGGTCCTTCTTGCGGAAGCCCACAGCGTAGACTTCGTCGGAGAGGCCTTCTTCCAAGACGATGTACGGCTTAGCGTTCGTGACAATCCAGTACTTGGCAACAATTTCATCGAGGAACACGGCATCGACACCGCCCTTGTCCAAATCCATGAGCGCCGTCTGGTTGTCGTCAAACGGGACGATTTCCTTGGCGGCCTTGCCCGCTTCGGAAGCATCCAAAAGCTTCTGGGCGGTAGAGCCGTTCTGCACGGCAATCTTCTTGCCGGCGAGTGCCGCGAGACTTGCAAGCGCCTTGTCCTTCACCGTGAAAATCATGCGGTTCTTGAGATACGGGTCGCTCAGGTTCATGGCCTTTGCGCGGGCGCTGTCCACGCTCATGCCGTTCCAGATGCAGTCAATCTTGCCGGTATTCAGTTCCTGTTCCTTTGCGTCCCACGAAATCGGCTGCGTCTTGAGTTTCACGCCCAGGCGCGCACAAACTTCGGTAGCGAGGTCAATATCAAAGCCCACGATGTTGTTGTCCTTGTCGCGGAAACCCATCGGCGGGAAAGAATCGTCGAGACCGAGGACGAACACGCCTGCCGCCTTGACCTTGTTGAAGGATTCATCAGCCTGAGTCTTAGATTCCGCCTTCTGGTCGTTGCAGGCAGAAAGAACAGCGGCACACGCAACAGCCGCAAACATCGCAAAAATCTTTTTCATCTTTGATTCCTTTTTTAATTTCTGAAGGAAATATAGGAAAGAGAGTGGTTATAAGGCGCCGCAAATGCCATCAGGCTACAATTTCTTTCAGAGATATCCCGAAAAAATGACCTTTTCCCGAGAATTTTGGACAATTGCAGCTTACATACGCAAAAAGGGCCGCATCGCTGCGGTCCCTTTTTGCGTTTAGGGAGATGCCCGCTCGGAGGCGGGCATGACAATACCGGAAATTAATCCTTGCCGTACACCTTTTCGGCGTAGGTCACGGTGGCGCCGAGGTATTCGCGGTTCATCTTGGCGATGTAATCGACGGTGATACCCTTCGGGCAGGCCGCCTGGCATTCGTAAAGGTTCGTGCAATTGCCGAAGCCTTCCTTGTCCATCTGAGCGACCATGGCCAAAACGCGCTTCTTTGCTTCGACCTTGCCCTGCGGCAAGAAGCTGAGGTGAGAAACCTTAGCGGAGACGAAGAGCATAGCAGACGCGTTCTTACAGGCGGCCACGCAAGCACCGCAACCAATGCAAGCGGCAGCGTCGAATGCGCGGTCGGCATCAGCCTTCGGAACCGGAATCGTGGATGCTTCAGGAGCGGCACCAGTGTTCACAGAAACGAAGCCACCGGCAGCGATGATGCGGTCGAAAGCGGTACGGTCAACAGCGCAGTCACGGATAACCGGGAATGCGGCAGCGCGCCACGGTTCGATCACGATGGTATCGCCATCCTTGAACTTGCGCATGTGAAGCTGGCAGGTAGTCGTTGCATGGTCAGGACCGTGCGGCATACCGTTGATGACGAGAGAGCACATACCACAGATACCTTCGCGGCAGTCGTGGTCGAAAGCGAAGCCTTCCTTGCCCTGCTTCATCTGTTCTTCGTTCACAATGTCGAGCATTTCCAAGAAGGACATGTCCGGAGAAACATCGTTGA
>Ga0310695_10003698_pt1 | contig 29495 bp, 14 predicted proteins | sample RumenRJG_04DNA_FD_203882 | JGI IMG/M metagenome (GOLD analysis project Ga0310695, IMG submission 203882) | Bovine rumen microbial communities from Lethbridge, Alberta, Canada - RJG_04 (v2) (version 2) | ecosystem: Host-associated > Mammals > Digestive system > Stomach > Rumen | place: Canada...
GAGGGTGGCATGAGGGTGCCTTGCATAGTGGCGTGGGCTGCGCCGGCGGATAATGCCGTGCAGGAAAGGGTTAAGATAGAGAGCAATACGGTCCGTTCGGAAGTCACGTCAATCTGTGATGTTTATCCGACTATCGCCTCTGTGGCTGGGGTCGGGATTCCTTCAGGGCATGTTGTGGACGGTCAGGACATAACCGGGCTGCTTGACGGAGGGCCGGAACCCGCTGACCATAGGGACGAGTTCCTGATGCATTTTCCTCATGAGCACCGGGGTAGTTATTTCACGGTTTGGCGTCACGGGGATTGGAAGCTGATCTACTACTATAATCCCACTCATCCGGAGAATCCGCAGAGGGTGTTGTATAACCTCAAGAGGGATCCTTTCGAGAATAACGACTTGTCTTCCAAGAAACCTGGTAAGGCTCGGAAGATGATTCAGGAGATGATTTCCAAACTTGAGGAGACGGGTGCCCAGTATCCTGTGGATTTCAACGGGAAGCCCATTCCTCCGAAGGTATTCTAGCCCTTATCTATTTGACTTTGAGTGTGACAGCTTGGAGGTCCTTGTCGTCTGACGAGGATCCCACAAGGATTGTGAAATCTCCTGGCTCGACGCTCCAGCGGTTGTCGGCTCCGTAGCATTGGAGCATTTCCGGGGTGATGGCGAAGGTGACTTCGGCGCTCTCGCCAGCTTTCAGGGGCACTCTCTTGAAGGCTTTCAGCTCTTTCACCGGCCTCGTCACGGATGCGTATTCGTCCCTCACATACAACTGCACAACCTCCGTCCCGTCATACGGTCCCTCGTTGGTAACGGTGATGCTCACAAAGGCAAGGGCGCTGGCCGATGGCACCTCCTGGGGCTCGACCGCCTCGCTGTGCTCCGAATCGCCAGAAGAGGCGGAGGTGACAGGTCTGGCAAGTCCAGACCGTAGCCACCCTCGGCTCGTAAGAGGGAGGGGCCCGCTCGCATCGCGAGTGGGAGGGGCCGAGCGAAGCGAGGAGTCTGGACTGCCAGAGCCTGTCGCCATACGCCCGGACGGCTGTCCGGAGGACATGGAAGGTTTCGAATAAACAAAATGACTGTAAGACAGGCCGAAGCCGAAGGGCCAGAGGGGGCCGGTCTCGTTGGTGGCGAAGAGGCGGGAATACTGCGAATGCTTGTGATTGTAAACAGTCGGAACCTGGCCGACGCTGCGAGGCATCGTCACCGGCAGTTTGCCGGACGGATTGACCTTGCCGGAAAGGACTTCGGCGACGGCCTGGCCGCCCATTTGGCCGGGTTCCCAGACATTAAGGATCGCGTCCACATTTTCCTTGGCCCATGCGAGGCTATTCGCTCTGCCCGTCATCAGTACGAGTACTGTAGGTTTGCCCGTAGAGGCCACAGCCTCAAGTAGTTCCTGCTGCATGCCAGGGAGGTCGAGGTCGTCCCTGTCGCAGTTTTCTCCGCAGGTGCGGCCGAATGCGGAATATCTCTGGGAGTTCTCTCCTGCGACGACGATGCAGATGTCAGCGGCAGCGGCTTTGTGTTCTGCGGCCTCGATACCTTTAGCGTCGATGTTCGCGATCATCCCGCCGAAGCACATGGTGTCGATCTTTGCTCCAGGGAACTCAGCCTTGATGCCTTCCAGGACCGTTATCACAAGACTGTCGGGTTGCGGCGCCGCCCAGTCTCCCAAAATCGTCTGACTGTCAGCATTCGGCCCTACGACGAATATCCGTCTGGCGGCATCAGGTCTGGTGAGTCCAGACCGTAGCCACCCTCGGCTCGTAAGAGGGAGGGGCCCGCTCGCATTGCGAGTGGGAGGGGCCGAGCGAAGCGAGGAGTCTGGACCACTAGAGCCTGATGCCGTAAGAGGCAGCACTCCGTTGTTTTTGAGGAGGACAATGCTTTCACGGGCGGCGTCGAGGGCTGTCTGGCGATGGGCCTCGGCGTTCTCAAGGGGAGCAAGTGATGGCAGGGGAGCCTCGAAGAGGCCTACGGCGAACTTCATCTCAAGGATCTTCCCCACGGCCTCGTCGATCCGCTTAATCGGAATCCTTCCGGACTTGACAGCACCGATCACGGCCTCGAAATAATTGTCTCCCTGCATGTGCATGTCTATGCCCGCCTCGACGGAACGGACAAACGCCTCTGTCGAGTCCGGAGCCCAATGATGCATTGCATGAAGTCTCTCGATGTCCATCCAGTCACTCACCACAAAGCCGTCAAAACCAATCTCATTTCGGAGTAAATCCTTTAGTAACCAGCTATTTCCGTGACATGGAATACCATTCACCTCATTATGTGCGGCCATCACCGTTCCGACATGGGCATCCTGGACAGCGGACACGAAAGGAGGCAGGTATATTTCCCGAAGTTGTCTTTCGGACAGATCCATCGGGGCGGCGTTAAGTCCGCCGAATGGCTCGCCTCCGGCGATGAGATGCTTCGCGCAGGCGATCACATGTCCCTCGTCGAAGTTCCTGTTCCGGCCTTGAAGTCCCCAGATGGAATATTTCCCCATCTCCGAGACCAAGAATGGATCCTCTCCGAAAGTCTCGCCCATCCTGCCCCAGCGGGCGTCCCTGGCAACATCAAGATTCGGGGCGAAAGTCCAGTACAGGCCCTTCTGGCGCATTTCTAGGGCTGTTTCAGTGCCGATTTTCTCAGCCAGATTAGGGTCAAAAGTGGAGGCCAGGTTGATACTGGTAGGGTATATGGTGCAGCCCTCAATCAGCGCGTTGCCGTGGATGGCATCGATCCCGATGAGAAGAGGTATTCCCAAGCGACTCTCTTTCGCGAGTTCCTGTAGGGCGATGGCCTCTTTGGTGGTCATGCAATGGAGGAAGGATCCCACCTCACCCCGGCGAATCTTGTCCGCCAGGTCCTTGTTGCCGAGGTTCTCGTCGGTGGCGTCGATATTCTTGTAAGGAGAACCCTGCCCTGGAGGAACGTAGCACGGTGCGACATACTGGCACATCTGTCCGACCTTCTCCTCAAGGGTCATCTCTTTCAGCAGTGCCTTTGCCCTCTCGGTCGCCGGCAACGACGCGTCCTTCCAGTCCCCTTTGCCACAGGAAACCATCAAAATCGCTATTCCTATCAATAATGTTCTTCTCATCGTTGTGGTTTTATTTTAGGTAAAAGATGGCGTCCCCTTGCCGGCCACTGCCACCCTCGGCACGTTAAGAGGGAGGGGCCCATCGCTTGCGATGGGAGGGGCCGCGAAGCGGCGGCAAGGCAAGGGGAGCGCCATCTTTTACTTAATATCAATGACAATTCGGTCGGAAGTAGAGACAGCGGGCAGTGAGAAGCGGATCATGCCACCCTCAAAGGTCCACTCTTTCAACTCTTTACCTCCAACAAGCACCGTCGTCGCCTTGCCGTCATTCTGGACCGCGAAGGAATATTCCCGGGTCCCTGGCATGCCCTCAAAGCTGCCCTCTACGGGATTGACGATGATCTTCGAGACACCACCTTTCTCATGGCACTCGACGAGGGTCTTGGCGATGGCACCTTTCTCATAGCCATAGCTTTCCCCGTCATCATCCATCATGGTGAACTCGGAGTCGCCGTGCGGATAGATATTCAAAGTGACCTTGTCAAAAGGCCTTGTGCCCAAGTAGGAAACATCTCCCTGTGAGGGGATTATGGCGCCTTCACGGATGAAGAGCAGTCCGGCCCTGTCGGCGGGATATTCCCGGGTGAATGTCTCACCCTTGCTGACAATCCGCTCACCGGTCCAGGCGTCGGTCCAAGTGCCTTTCGGAAGATAAATCTCGTTTGTGAATATTCCGACGCAGTACCAAGGTCCGAACATGTACTGGTAGGTCATGTCGTCGCAAGTACGGTCATCCGGGAAAGTCAAAGGCATCGAACGGACGATAGGCATTCCGTTCTGAGTAGCCTCCAGCGCCATTGAGTAGATGTACGGGGCGAGGGAATAGCGCAACTTGACATAGAAGCGGTAGATGTCCTGCTCGGGCTTGTCGTAGTAGAATGGTTGCATCATTGAGAACCAGCTGTTTATCTGGACCCAAGGCAGGAACAGACCGAAATGGAGCGAAGGCATCTCAAGATCACGGGGAACGCTCATCACGTCGCAGGACGTGTTGAGGAAGCCGCTCATACCGAGATTCAACTGGTCATAAAGGGCTGTCTTGCCGCCACCGTTGTCTCCGGAAGTCGATGCTCCCCAGTGCTGGGTGCCGGACCATCCGCCGCAGTAGTGGTGCCATGTGCGCTTGCCGTTGTAGTTTCTTCCAAGCTCAGCCATTTGCTTGGGCAGCAGGACCTGGTTGAGATTGTGCATCTCGGCGTCGGTCTTGCCGTTGTAGTATTGCCAGTCGGGATGACTGTCAATGGTGCGGGCGGGGTCGAGCTTGAAGCCCTGCACTCCCTGATCCATGAAATTCTTGAGGTGATCCATCCAGTGCTCCTGTCCGGAAGTGTCCCTGCCTTCCCTCAAAGCTACGAGATCCTCCTCGACAAGGCTGAGGTCATACTCCTCGCAAAGCCAGAGTCCGAGGTGGAAGCCCATTGAGCGGAGCTTGCCGATGAAGAGCCGGTGGTGAAGCTGTTTAGGATACTGATCCTGAACCCAGTAGGGCTCTGGGGAGAAACGGTCGTAGTTCCAGCGTTTCTTGGTCGTGAAATCGTAACGTTTGGCCATCCACTGCGGCTCCAGCCAGAACACGTCGCAAGGGACATCGATCTGGCGGAACATCGCGGCGTCGTGGAGGATGTCAAACTGCTCCTCTCTCATGTTGGGACCGAAGCAAAGGCCGTAGGCCCATTTGGGAAGCACGTAGGTGCGGCCGGTGACAGCTGTGTAGGCGTTCAAGACCGCCGGCATGTCCTCGCCGGCCATAAGGTAAAAGTCGGCCTCGTCGTAGGTGTTGACGATATTGAAAAGATCTTTCCGTACGCTGCCCACGTCGAAGAAACTCTTACGGGTGGTGTTGTCGTATATTCCCCAGCCGCGGGAGCTCATCATGAAGGGCATCGGGATCTCGGTGTGCTGGTAGGTGGTCCACATGCGGAGAAGCTCACCCCTGTGCTGAATATGGTCCCTGCTGGTGCTGCCTCCGCCGTAGAAACGCTCGCCGTCCTCCATTCTGATGGATATCGCACTGATCTTCATTGCTCCGGGAATTTCCCGCTTGTCAACATTGGCCAGCTTGCCTTCGTCGTCGCCGATGATTCCACCGTCGTTCTTGACGACGTTGAGGTCTTCCCACTTCTTGTTGATGGTCTCACGGAGGTCGTCGCAGAATTTGTCCCCGTTGTCAAGGAGACGTATCTCCCTTATGACAGCGCCGCCTTTGGCGTCTTTAAGGCAAATTGCTCCAGTCTTCTTATTGATTGATAATGAATATTTTCCAGTTGAGACTGTCCATTCGCTTCCTTTTTTGGTTTCGGTGGTCTTGACGGGGGTCCAGTCGGTCTTCAGGCAGCCGTAACGCTCCATCAGACTCTCCTCGAACTCTTTTCTGGGGCTGATGCGTACCCTGAATATTCCCTCGTCACACACGTCCACTTGGACGGTGTTGCCATTAGCCAGTTTAATCGCCGTTCCCGCCGGAGCGGCTGCCGAGCTTAGGCCGTACTCAGCCGCAGCGAAGCGAGGATGGACTCGGCCGGGCTCGGACAGCCGTCCGGCAAAACAGACAAAAGATGTGGCCAGGAAGGCCAATGCGGTCAATAATCGTCTCATATCGCTGAATTCTAATTGTTTCTGATCCAATCCCTGAATATCAAATCCGTTATCACCTTGCGGTTTCCGTTGTCGGAAATGAAGCCGTTTTTCTTTAAAGCCGAACATGCCGTCTGGATCGAGCTGGCTGGCCCTATACCATACTTATTCATGAATTCTTTTGAAGTTATCTCCGACCCTTCTTTCCCTTCATGGGCGATCGCAAACAGTAAGGCCTTCTGCTTCTCGGAGAACCTGGAGAACAGCTCTTGATATGAAAACGCTTGTTGGGCGATTATGGCGTCATAGATTGACTCGAAATCTTTTTCCTTAATTTTATCTCCCTTTTCTGTCTGGGAGAATGCCTCATTCATGAGGAGTTGGTTATACCAAGTTACTCCTGAGAAATAGTCATAACACTTATAGATAAGATTCTCCTCAATGTCTTTCCCATATTGCCGGAACATCCTCAAGGCGAAGTCTTTATAAACATCTCGGTCTATCACGTCAAGGGTCATCATCACCGCGCTGTTGTAGAATGGTTTGCTTGGGGACTTGAAGATATTGTTCATCGAGTGCCCCATGCTTCCTGTATAGATGAACTGTATGTTCTCGCATTTCTGGAAGACAGTCCGGAGATATGCTTCAGTATTATTCTCCTTGAAGTCCCTGATTCTCTGGAACTCGTCCAAGGCTATCACGACAGGTCTCTTCATGGAGTCCAATACGGAAAGAATTTCCTCAATGGTTCGCTCTGGTTCAGGAATGTCTCTTATCCCTGCGGATACGGAGAACGAGGATGTCAGCTCATTGTAACCGATCACAGGAGTTATAGATTTGAGTCCTTTGAGCAACTTGTCCCTGAGTCCGGATACGCCAGATGAGGAGAACACCGCCTTCGCAAACAAGCTTGCCATTTCTTTAAGGCTCCCTGCCGAATAGATATCAACAAGGAATGTATGGAAACTCTCTTTGATCTCTTTCTTTTGGAAGCAATGCCTGATAAGGCCTGTTTTCCCTAAGCGGCGGTTGGCGAAAAGAGCCACGTTCCTGCCGTTCAGAATATGCTTGCAGAGTTGTGCGGTCTCCTTTTCCCTGTCGCAGAAGTACTCTTCAGGGACATAGGGCGTTAGCACGAAAGGGTTCCGGATTAGGGTTTTCATTTTACGCTATTTTACGTTACGTTGTTTTACGTTACGCAAAAATACGTAAAAAACCAATTAATACAAACATTTACCGGACGTTTCTCTTAACAACCTGTTTCTTTCCTTTGCTTGAAGGCTCTTCGGTCTTGAGGTTCTTTATCTCGAGTCCCTGGACATCGTCCGCGACGATCGCGGGGCGATAATCCTTGGCTCCGGCCACGAGTCGTACATTGTCAAGAGTAATTCCCTTGGCGTGACGAATAAACAGTCCCCATGAGGGAAGTTCCTTGAACTGAGAGAATTCCGGATAGACATCCTTCATCTCGGGGATGCTGTCCAGCTCCTCGTCCGAGGTCCCGCGGAAGGCGTAGAGCTTGTTCCCGCCGCCAGGGTAGATAATCTCAACATTCTTCAATGTGACATTCTCTATCGGCAGTTCGGGGATGCCGACGATTCCGGACGGGGAAATATTCCTCGGCAAGTCCTCGATCGGACCTTCGTAGCTGTAGCCAGCGTCAGCCTTTGTCGCCGGCACCTCCACCTTGATGTTGGAGAGGGTGATATTCCTAAGGTAGCCCATCTTTCCGTTGTTCCAACGGATCCCAGTGCGAAGGTAGATCGCATTGCTGGTGTTGACCGCCTCAAGGCCGTCCACAAGGATATTCTCGATCTCGCCCCCGTCCACTGACTGGATGGTGATGGCGGAGCGGTGGGTGTCGAATACCTTGTTGTTTATTATCCGGATATTCTTGAATCCGCCTCTTGAGACGGTTCCGAACTTGAAGCCGCTGGCGCTGGAGCGAGCGACGCAGTTCCGGACCTCGATGTCCTCGCAAAGATGCTCGGCAGAGTGGGACTTAAAGCAAATCGCATCGTCGGAAGCATCTATGAATGAATCTTTTATAAGGACATGACGGCAGTCCACGATGTCCAGTCCGTCGTTGTTCCAGTAGTTCTTGCTGTCCATCAGGATCCCGCTGATGGTGAGATTCTCGCACTGATCCGTGACCAGGGTCCACTCGGCCGCATTTCGCACGTTCACGCCTTCAATCGCGACATTCTCGCATTCCCTGAAATATATCAGTTTAGGCATTTTGGTGACCCTGTCGTTTTTAGTAGTGTCTTCAAGGAATCCCAAATGAACTTGGTTCAGGAAATTCAGGGCGCAGTCGAATCCACGGCCATCGATCACTCCCTTTCCTTTTACGGAGATGTTTTTCTGTCCTTTAGCCAGAAGAAGTCCATAATAACCCTCGACCATATCGTAGTCGTAAGGATTGGTAGAGCCGACCAGAACAGCGCCTTCAAGAAGCCGTAGCTCTACATTTGATTTCATGAATATGCTACCCGTAAGATAGCGTCCTACAGATATTTCCAAAACACCGCCGCCCTGGTTGCTGATATAATCGATCGCTGCCTGGATCGAGCGGGTGTTGAGGGTGACTCCGTCAGACTTTATCCCGAAAGAGGATGCCTGATGGATCTTTTCTTGGGCGCTGGCGGAAACTGTTATAAGGAAAACCGCGAACAATAAGGATAGTCTTCTAAGCATACGGATATTCTTTTCAAGTTATTGTTTTTATTGATTTAAAAGATCTCCCATGACCAAGTACTTGTTGTATAGACCAGAACCGCCTTCTTCCATATTCTTCTGAAAATCCTTTATTCCTTGTTTCGAGAGGTAATCGCCCCCTCTTACCGCCTCATAATAAGTTGGTTTTCCACTGACGGCGCTGATGAAAGTGTCTTTCGCGAAAATGTAGCGGATTGATTCTTTGATTTCTTTTCCTTCAGAGTCTTTCCCTATCGCATAACCTTGGAAGATGCTGAGACTGTCGCAGTTATAGATTAACTTCAATCCCTCGATCCTGGTTTCACCAACAGTGCCGAGAAATGTGGACATTTCCTCGTTGACTTTGGCGTTGAGATGTTTCTTCGCAAGAGGGGCTAGTCCACCATCAGAGCATGAAGCTAAAAGAGCGATAAGGGTCGTGAATATCAATAACACTTTTTTCATGCTTGAAAAATAATGAAAAAGTATGAATAATAAAAAAAGACCGGCCCCATTGCCGGAGCCGGTCTTTTATCTATAAGGAATATTAATATCCCGCGTTCTGAGGAATCTCCTTGTCCTTGTTGGACTTGATGATCTGGGCAGGGATAGGGAACAGGTAGTTGTGAGGCTTGAAAGCGCTGTAGTGGCGGGTCTTGCCGTTCACATCAGTGTAAGACTCACGGCTACCGGGAGCGTTCTCATATCCGAATCCGTATTTGCGGACACGCTCATACATATAGTTGCTTGTCGTGGCATCCTGGGTAGGATACTTTGAGGTCACGTAAGTAGCCTTGGGGTTGCAGGACAGACGGCTGAGCGTAATCCAACGATGCTCCTCTCCGAAGAGCTCCCTGGCGCGCTCATCCATGATGTAGTCGATGTCAACGTCGCTGGGTGAGCAAGGCTTCGCGCCCGCGCGGCTACGGATGATGTTGATGTCTTCAGCGGCTCCTGCCAGATTATTCTGGGCGAGACGAGCCTCAGCTCTGAGGAGGTAAGTCTCAGGGAGACGGATCATGTAGAAGTCGCAGTCGTACACATTGTAACCAAGCTCGTCAAACCACGGGTGTTTGTCGTCGGAGAATTTCCAGAAACGAGGAGTGATGTTGAATGTGTCGGATGCTGAGACAGTGTACAGACCGGCATCAACACGGGCCTGAATCTCTTTCTTGACCTCGGACCACTTCTTTCCGGAAGGAGTGTAGTAGTCGCGCTGGATCATCGTCTCGGATCCACGGAAGTCGTTCGGGTCATCCCAAACACTGCCAAGAGGATCGCCAGCCTTACGGGTCATATACTCATTGGCGAGAACGACCAGACCGAAGTGTCCATTGTTGACACCCCTGGCGCGGCAGGCGAGAGAGTCGGTGTTCATGCTGAGGCTGTAAGCGAGACCACGGCCTTGTGCCTCAGGGATGTCTTTAGGAGGAGTACCGGCGTTCTTGACAGTCACCCCTTCAGGATAGCAGGTGGCATCAGCCGTGAACACATAGTACTTATTGCCGTCAGAGCCGACGCGCTGTCCATTCTTTCCTCCCATCGGGATCCAAGGAGCCCAAGCGCCTTCAACAGGAGCGGCGTGGCACCTCCACCAGGAGTCTCCGGAACCACCAAGAGGGTAGTTGTCGGTGCTGGGGGAGAAGTCATACTGGCAGACCCAGATAGCTTCCTTATTGCCCGGATCATTGGGGTTGGAGTCTGTAGCGACGCTGCCGTCAGTCTTGGCTGAGCAGCGGAACAGATCCCAATAAGGGTTGAGGTCGTTACCGTAGCGGTCCTTAGCCTGGTCGGCGCGGTTACCGAAGCGGGTGGTCATGATGGAATAGCTGCCATCAGTGCCATTGATGACGCGGGTCGCGGCATCCTCGGCCTCCTTGAACTGCCCAAGGGCAAGATAGGTCTCAGCGAGATAATGAGCGGCGGCGGCCTTTGTCACTGTACCCATAAGCCTGGGAGTGGTGGGAAGGTTCTCCTCAGCCCATTTGAAGTCTTCGGCTATTTTTGCCCAAGCTTCCTCACGTGTGAGAAGCTCATAGTCGTAGCGAGCCTCACGTGTCATGTGCTCAGCATACATGACGCCGCCATACATGCCGGCGAGAACCCTGTAGGCCCAAGCGCGCATGAAGACAGCCTCCGCGCGGAGTTCGTTCTTCTTGGTGGCGGTGGTGTAGTTGATGCTCTCATTCTCATCGATCATGTCGATGACGGTGTTGGCTCGGTTGGCGAGTTTGTAAACATAATCCGGCCAATGGCGGGCATATCCGCTTTCAGGAGTCATGGCTGCCCAGTTAGCGAGCTGGTCAGTGGCACTGTTGGCGGAGAAAGTGTCAAGGCCGATTCCAAGAAGCATCCAAGAGTGGTTCTGACGCAAGTTGCCAAGCATAAGGTACTGAACCTCAGAGTAGCAGGATGCCAAGCCAATCTCCATCGCTTGCTCTGACTGGTAAAAACCAGCGGAGTCGTTGGAGTAGGATTTCTCCACCAGGAACTCATCGTCATTACAGGCGGTGAAGAGAACAACAGTGGCCGCAAGTGCGGCGAGTATTTTATTGATCTTCATAATTCCTTCTGTGTTTTAATTAGAATGTAAGATTTACACCGACGGTGACGGTCTTGTAGGCACCATTGCTGCCATAACGGTCGGAACCGGCGTTGGCGGCGATTGTACCGGCGTTCTCAGGATCTATACCGGACCAATTTGAGATCGTGAAAAGGTCAGTGGCGGCGACATAAACGCGGGTGGCGTTGAGGCCGATGGCCTTGGTGACCTTAGGATCGATATTGTAGGAGAATACGAGATCCTTCAGCTTGAGGAAGGAACGGGAGTTCCAGAACTGGTAGTTCAGGGCTTTCGCAAGAGTGGAGTTGCCCCAGCCGTAGCGAGGGTACCTGTCGCTGTCACCCTCAGCCTGCCAAGGCTTGACTGCCGCAAGCTGGGCGCCGCCGGTCATGGATGTTCCAAAGGCGTTCGGGTCGAACCAGAGGAAGTGGGTCTTGTCACCCTGAGCCCAACGGAAGCTGAAGTACAGGGAGAAGTTCTTCCAGCTGAATGTGTTACCAAAGTTGATGGTGAACAGAGGATCGGGAGATCCGATGTACTGGCGGTCGTCAGCGCTGATCTTACCGTCATTGTTGTAATCCTCGAACTTGAAGTCTCCAGGCCTTGTCTCAGGCTTGTCAGCATTAGTTCCGACAGGCTGGATCTGCTTTATCTCACCGGTCTTGGGATTAGTCCAAGTGTAGGATTCGATCTCAGCTTGATTCTGGAACACGCCGAGTTTCTTAACATCGTAGGCTGATCCGATCGGGTGACCGACGAGGAGAGCATAGTAGGAATCAAAGCCGTATGATGTGGCGTTGGCGATATCATCAGCCTCTTTTCCGTCAAGACCAGGGCCGAAGAGGGAGACAAGTTTGTTGGCGTTAGAGTCGAACACGAAGTTGGTTTCCCAACGGAATGTGTCACGGCCGTCTCCGTTGATATTCACGGAGTTGAGAGTGATCTCAATACCCTTGTTCGTGATTTTTCCGACATTATCCCAAACATCTGTGTAACCAGAGAAATAGGGGGCGCTTCGGAGAACGAGCATGTTGGTGGTGTTTCCGACATAGGCATCGACACTACCATTGAGGCGGCTGCCGAGGGTCGAGAAATCAATACCGATGTTGTACTTCTCGACGGTAGCCCAAGTAAGGTTGGGGTTAGGCACGTTGTCAGGAGCCATACCGAGTGTGGTACCGTCGCCGAGCCATGTCATGGTGTTGTTACCATTGTTGGACGTGCTCTTGCTGACAGTTGCCTGAGTGGCGCCGGGAGTGACGGAACGTGATCCGTTCTGACCCCAGGAGAGACGCAGCTTCAAGAAATCGAAGATCCCGCTGTCCTTGATGAAATCCTCGTTGGAGAGAACCCATGCGGCTGATGCTCCGTAGAAATTACCCCACTTGTGGTCAGCTCCGAAGGCGGAGTAACCGTCACGGCGGAAGTTGAAGGTGAGGTAATACTTGTTAGCGAAGTTGTAATTCGCGCGGGCAAGATATCCGATAGCGGAAGACTCGACACGCGAACGTCCGGGAGTCCAAGAGTTGGCGGCGGAGAGGTTGTACTGCTTCAGGGTGGTAGGTGTGTCGAAACCGCTATATCCCACCGAGAGGCTGTTGGAATTAGTGTGCTCACGGGTATAACCGAGCATGAAGTCCATGTGATGACGGCCGAAGTCCTTGGTGTAGGTCAGGATCTGGTCGATGTTCCATGCGGCATAGTTTGACATGGAGGAAGTACCGCTTACCTTATTATTAAATTGGGCGGGGTTGTCCATATCTGAGACTCTCTCGGTGTTGACGTTCATCTCAGGACGGTTGAACACGTCTGAGTAGGAAGCGTTACGCTGGCCCTGGAGAGTGATCTTGTAGCTGAGTCCGGGAATGAACGGAGCGTCGATCTGGGCGTAAGCGACACCATTGAGGTTGGCGCTCTTTGACCCGCGCTCGGTCCAAAGGTTGGAATCATTGGTTCCGGCGCCCCAGTAAGGGCTGGCGGTGTTGCCGTCAGGCACACTGTTGTACCAGTTCTCATAGCCAGGCTGAAGGGCATAGACGTATGAGAGAGGGCTCATCCAGAAAGCGTTCTGGATCTTTGCGGTCTGTCCCCAGCTGTTAGCCCAAAGGTAGTTGGCCTTCGCGCCAACAGTCAGCCAATCGGTCACGTTAATGTCCATCTTGGCCATAGCACCGGCTTTCTCGTAATCGTCACCCTTGCGGATACCCTGCTGGCGGGTATAGTCGGAGGACACATAGTAGCTGATGTTCTTGGCTTTTCCACCAACGCTGACATCATACTTCTGACCGACGCCCTTGCGGGAAATCTCCTCAAGCCAGTTGATCCACTGTCCGTCGTTCCAAGCCATCTGCTCGCGGGCACCCAACAGGTCTGTAGCGGCGTCGTCGAGATTTTTGTAGTCACTCCAGTTGGCGTTCATGTAACGGTCAACATCATTACCTTTCTGGCTGTAGAACCTGTTCTTCAGGAAGGTCTCCTTGTCAGAAACCATCTTAGGCATACGGCTCCAGTCAGAAATGCTGAGGCTGGCGTTGAAGTTGACGGTAGGCTTGTCGCTCTGGCCGCGCTTTGTGGTGATGATAATAACACCGTTAGCGGCACGGGATCCGTAAATAGCCGCGGCGGAAGCGTCCTTCAACACGTCTATGCTCTGAATGTCAGCGGTGTTGATCGAGTTGATCGAACCATAAGAAAGAACTCCGTCGATGACGAGCAGAGGTTGGTTGATACTTTGCGCGCTAGAAGAGATACGTCCACCGGTAGGGATGGCGTTCTTACCACGGATGGTCATAGTCGCGGTGTTGTCTCCACCAGCGGTGCTGGTAGGGGCATAGCTGAAACCAGCGACACGGCTGGAAAGGCTGGCGAGAGCGTTCGGGTTAGGCAGTGCGGTAATGTTTTTATCGTTAGCGTAATTCACACTCGCAATAGCGCCGGACACATCCTTTTTACGGGCTGTGCCATAACCCACGACCACAACCTCATCCAGGAACGCGGAGTCGTCTTTCAGCTGGACGTTTATTGTCCGCTGCGATCCGACCGTTACTTCCTGAGAGGAAAAGCCAATGCTTGAAAAGACCAGGACAGACCCTTGCTTCAAGCCAGACAGTGAGTAATTACCGTCCAGGTCTGTCATTGTGCCGGTAGTGGTGCCCTTTACGAGGACATTCACCCCGACAAGAGGCTCGCCAGATGAGTCTGTCACCTTACCGGAGACAGCGTTCTGAGCGAACACCTGCGCACCTACGAATAGAAGCGCAAGCAAAACAGAAATGATTCGTTTACCCATAAAAGTGATTAATTTAAAAGGATTTAGTTGCTTTTGGTTCAATATTGCTAATTACCTTAATTGGTATATCTCTTATTTATTCCTTAACACATAAAACCTTATAAAACTGTCAAAATCGTCATTTCCCTTTTTTCGATACTTGTGGTACAACATAGCAAAGTTATAAAAATTCGAATAATTATCCAATAAAACACATCAAGAATCGCTTGTTAAGGGGGCTCCAAGCCAATATATGAAGTTGCGGTTTTTACTAAATAAGGTAATTACCAATACTTCTTATAACCATTTTCTAATATTTCTGTTTATGAGTAAACGTTTCATTACGACAATGTTAGCGCTCCTGATTATTGGTGCGCAAGCATTCGCCCAGACAGCCGTTTCCGGTAAGGTAACGGATTCGTCCGGGGAACCCCTTGTCGGAGCGAATGTCCTCGTAAAGGGCACCACTAACGGCACTATGACGGACTATAACGGAAACTGGAGCCTGAATAATCTAAGGCAGGGAGCCGTTTTGGTCTTTTCTAGCATCGGTTACGCGACCGAGGAAGTCACAGTCGGGTCTCAGAAGACTATCAATGTGACCCTGAAAGACGACTCCGCTTTTCTTGATGAGGTCGTGGTCGTTGGTTACGGTACCGCCCGCAAAAAGGATGTGTCCGGAGCCATCGCCAGCGTTAACTACGGTAACGACAGCAACATCTCCGCGCTTCCGAACCCTAACGCCCTCGCGGCTCTCTCCAGCAAAGTCGCTGGTTTGAACTATGCTCCTACCACCAGCGCCGCTGGTGACAACACCGCGACTATGACCATCCGCGGTAAGAACTCCATTCCTACCGGAGGTTCGATGTCCGCTTCAGCGCAGAGTGTCAACCAGCCTCTGCTTGTCATCGACGGTGTGCTCTCCTACGGCTCGATCAACTCGATCAACACAGCTGATATTGAGAGCATTGACGTGTTGAAGGACGCTTCCGCGGCCGCCATCTACGGATCCCGTGCCGCTAACGGTGTTATCATCATCACGACCAAGAAGGGTACCACTTCCGCTCCCGTTGTGAACTTCAATGGTAGTGTCAGTCTTTCTGATTGGAGCCGCATGCCGAAGATGGTTTCTGACAAGGAGACCTTCCTGAAGAACCGCTTCTACAGCAAGAAGGGCTTGGAGGATGCTGAATTCAAGAATAAGGAATGGAATTATTCCAGTCTTGATGCCGCCGCCCAGGACAACCTCCTGTCGAACCGTGAGTTGGAGGCTTGGAATGACGGGAAGTGGGTCAACTGGCTCGACGAGATTTCCCGCAAGGGCGTCGGTCAGAAATATGACCTTTCCGTCAGCGGACGGGCAGACCGTGTCAACTACTATGTCTCTGGCGATTATACCCGTCAGCAGGGTATCCGCAAGGGTGACGACTATGAGAAGGCCGGTGCCATGGCTAAGATCGACTTCAATATCACTGATTGGCTGACTGTCGGTGTCAAGGCGAATTTCCTGTCCTCCCACAGTTGGGGCCAGAGCGCCAACATCCGTTATGCCATGTGGTACACTCCGCTCTCTTATGTCTATGCCCGCCAGCCTGGGTACGAGAGCTGGTACAATAGCCTTCCTGATGAGAAGACCGCCAGCCCTTTCATCGGATCCGGAACAAACGACTCCTACGCCTACACGGACCGTCAGAGCAGGAGCATGAACCTTAACGGTGTGGCTTACGCCCAGGTTGATGTCCCGTTTATCCCCGGGCTGAGCTATAAGGTTACTTTCCAGGGTCAGCGCAACGCTGGTTATGGCGATGTGTACAACAATCCGGAGATGAATGTGAACACCGAGATCGTGACCGACATGGATGATCCCGGCCGTTACATCGACGACGTGACTGGCAGCACCTCTTCCTCCAATTACGCCGCTTGGAACATTGACCAGATCCTCACCTACAACAAGGATATCGCCCTGCATCACTTCGATGTGACATTGGGCTACACGCGTGAGGCCACCAACAGTAATTCGATGGGGATGTATTTCGCCGGTTTGCCCACTCCTACCACCCTGGGCGTGTACAACATCGAGACCGCCAACAAAATAACCGAGCAATACCGTAACCGCACCCAGACGCAGGCAGTCGGTTACCTTGCCCGCGTTAACTACAACTTTGCCAACAAGTACTACCTCACAGGAAACTTCCGCCGGGATGGATATTCCGCCTTCGCTGCCGGCCATAAATGGGGCAACTTCTACGGAGCATCTGCGGCATGGGTCCTTTCTAACGAGGACTTCATCAAGGATGGCGGCTTCTTTGATTTCCTGAAGCTTCGCGTCTCTTGGGGTCAGAATGGATCACGCAATATCGCCGCCGGGGCGACCCAGGCAACGATGGAGAAATCGACCGGAAACTCCGGTGCTGTCACAATGACTTGGCTTGGTGACGAGAGCACCCTTGGTATGACCCTCACCAACCTGCCTAACAGGTCGCTGACATGGGCGACTGTCGAAAAGGCCAATATCGGTTTGGACTTCGCTATGCTGAACAGCCGCATCAACGGTAGCGTCGATGTTTACACAGGCCAGACCACCAACATGCTCGTCAACCGTTCAGCCCCCTATCTGTCAGGTTTCAACTATGTTGATGACAATGTCGGAAAGGTCACGAACAAGGGTGTCGAGGTCGTTCTCAACACAATCAATATCGACGGTAACGGCAGGGATTCCTTCCGTTGGGAAAGCAATCTGATCTTCGACCTGAACCGCAATAAGCTCGTATCCCTCTTCGGTCCTGACTATAATGGGAACGAGGCCGATGATTTCGCCAACGCTATCACTTACGGACGTGAGGCCAACTACACACTCCTCGTCGGAAAGCCCCTTGGCGCGGCCTACGACCTGAAGTTGCTTGGTATCTTCAAGGATGAGGCTGAGGTTACCGCCCATAGGGTTCAGCCCGACGCCAAGCCCGGTGACCTCAAGTTCGAGGATTACAACAACGACGGAAAAATCACAGCTGACGACTACCAGTATCTTGGTTCCTCCGACCCTCTCTTCACCGTGAACTTCGCCAACACCCTGGCTTGGAAGAATTTCAGCCTGTATTTCAACTTCCGTTGGGCACAGGGTGACAAGACCCACTTCATCTGGCTCGATCCTTACGCGTTCGGAACCACGATGACCGGTGGTGCCCAGATGGCTCGCATCAAGCCATGGACCAAGGAGAATCCTTCTGATACTTATCCCCGCTACGGCTACAACAACAGTCTTAGCTACCAGTTCTGGAACAGCCGTTCCTTCCTTAAGCTGAAAGACCTTGTCTTCTCTTACACTGTTCCTACCCAGATCATCAAGCGCTCCGGTATCAGCAACCTTCGTTGCTATGTTGCCGCCACCGATCTGCTGACCATATCTAACTGGTCGGGTATCGATCCTGAGAATGGAGGAACGATCGCCGCCGGCGCCGGATCAAGCCGCTTTGGCAGCGACGGTGCCTACAAGACGGTCACTTTCGGTGTCAACCTGACTTTCTCTAAATAATTAAATAAGTGATAGTTATGAAAAAATATATCTTCATTCTTCTTGCACTTGTCCTTGCCGTTTCCTGCAAAGACGAAGCCTTCCTTGAAGAGAAGACTTACAATGACGACACCGGTTCGTTCTTCACTAACCAGAAGTCCATCGAGATAGCCCTGGCGTCGGCATATTCGGAAATCCAGTACATGGTGTTCGGTAACCAGCGTGGTGGTTCATCGCACAACTGGATGGTGAATGGCATGGGCCTGGACACTTTCGCCACTACCAGTGTTACGATGTCCAGTGATAATGACGGTGTTTTCGCCGACTGGCCTACACTTACTTCCATCAGTGGTTATGTACGTCACTATGGCGAGTATATGTACAAGCTCTCGAACCGTGCCAACATCGTGGTTGACATGATTGACGAGCATCCTGAGATCGAGTATTCCACCTCCACCATGAAGGATGAACTTCGTGCCGAGGCTGTGTTTCTCCGTGCCTATGCCTTCCGTGTCATAGCTGGCATGTTCGGAAATGTCGTGTATAACGACCACATGACCCAGGAGGCTCGTTATGATTACGAGATGCTCTCCCGCGAGGAAGCTTGGAAGCTTATCGCCGCGGACTTCGAATATGCCGAGCAGACCCTTCCTTCAACCGCGCGTATGATGGGAACCGTCACCAAGGCCGCTGCCGCCCACTACCTCGCCGAGACCCAGCTTGCTCTAGGTAATTTCGCCGAGGCTGAGGCTGCCGCTTCCCGCGTCATCAATGGCCAGGATGGTGACTACCACCTCATGACCACCCGCTTTGGTAACCGCGCCGATCAGGCGACTGACCGTTACGGCAACTCTCTCGCCGCTCCTCAGGGTGCCTATTGGGATCTGTTCCGCACTTCTGTCAAGACTGACGGAACCATCGCTTCTGATTCTAACCCCAATGATCCTGGCAATAAGGAAGCTATCTGGGTGGCTCAGATCGATCATATCAGCCAGGCTGAGAACTGGGTAAATGGATCATCCGGGGATTCATGGTGGCGTATGCATGTTCCCGTACTTGAGTCCACATGGGCTCCCTGGGTTCCTGTTGGTGGAAAGAACGGCACAAAGACCGGTTCCGATGGTGTGCTGTACTATGCCTTTACAGCTGATGCCACATGCTTCCCTGCGGGAGTCAATCCTGCCGGATCCGGAACCCCCGCAGCCAACATTCCTGAGGCTCAGGGCCGTAAGCTTGCCAATAACATCAGGACCAGAATGGACTCACTCGCATCTGGTGCTCAGGGTAATAATGCCAGCACCTTCCTTGGCCTTCTCGCTTCCGAGTTCGTCCAGCGTCCCGCCGGTGATGTCCTCGGCTCGTATTGGGACGATCCTAACGACTTCCGCGGTAGCGAGGTCATGATCCAGCGTGACTACTATACTCCTTCAGGAAAGAAGTGGTCTGAGGTGAAGAAAGCTGTAAAGGCTCGTGTTGATGCAGGACTTTATGAGATCACTGCTTCTGATACGGTCAATATCACCCCTCGTTTCTGGAAATTCTCAGATGACAAGCATATCATCCAGAATGACAACTGCTATTACGATACCGACTGGTACATGATCCGTATAGCTGAGACCTATCTGCTTCGTGCTGAGGCTCGCCTGGCCCAGGGCAATAAGCAGGGTGCCGCCGATGACATCAATGTCCTTCGTAACCGCGCAGGCGCGAAACCCGTCTCCGCTGGCGATGTCAATATCGACTACATCCTCGACGAGCGTGTCCGCGAGCTCTTCGGAGAGGAGCAGCGCTGGATCACCCTCAGCCGTCTGTCCTGCAATCCTGCGGCTACTTATGTGGCTGAGTGCTATCCTACCCAGGACAATACGACTTCCAATACCCTCTATGAGCGTACCCGCAAATATGGTTGGGGATATGAGAATGATTTGACTGCCGGTCGCCGTGAGACCTACACAGATGCTCTCGGCAACACCCGTCATCGTCCGAACATCCAGCCGTTCAACTACGTGCTTCCTATTCCTAACCAGATTATCGAATCCAACAAGGACAGGGAGATCAAGCAGAATTACGGCTACAAATAGTAGATAAGACCTAGTTAAGACCGGCCCCGAAAAGGGCCGGTTTTTTTGTAAAATAATAGTATATTTGAAGGCTTTATCAAAGACTAGTGGATGAATCCTTTTGCTTTGGCATATCGGGAACAGCAGCAGTTGTTCCTTTTTGACAAAACCTACATAGCGGGAACTCTGCTCAAGGTGGGTGGCTTGGCAACCTTGCTCGCCCGGTTCTTCGTCCAGTTCTTCTGGAATCCCGCTGTCGCTATGACGTTGACATTGCTATTGCTCGCATTGTCGGCTTTCATGACTTGGGTCTATATCAAGGAGTCGTGGAAAGACTGGGCTTTGATCCCACTTTGTGTCTTCCCGTCTGTTATTATCGGAGCCTCTTTGTCAGACAATAGCCTCCATTTTGATTACTTGACGGCTATTCTTTTGGTACAAGCCTGCCTGCTGGTTTATAAGGCCATCAAAACCAGAAAAGTTTTCGGAGCTTTAGCCTTGACGGTAATCCTTTATTTCTCAGCAGGTTCCGCCGCGGTTATATTCCCCGTCTGCATTTTTGCCAGGGATCTTTGGAAAAAAGAGTTCTCACCTTCGCTGGCGAGCCTTGTAGCTGTGGCCGCCTGCGGAGTCATCGCTTATCTCTCCTCCGGCGTGCCGACCTGGTCTGAAGCCTTCACTCCCGCGGCTTATTACGACCTTGACGCCAAGCTTCCTATGGTCCATTGGGCCGGTTGGATCATCATTCCGGTTGTGATCATTGCTTGTCGTTTGGTTAATGCTGTCCATCTTGTCAAATGGGCGACCTTTGCCGCCGGGTTTCTCCTTTTGATTCCAGCTTTCATCCATGCCGGGAAATACGAGAAAAAAATTGACAAAGAACAACCTAGGCTCGCTTATATTTTTGAACACTATACTTGCAATGAGGATTGGGACGGCCTGATAAAAGCCTGCCGGAAAGCTCCTTGGCTGCCCCGCACCGCCAACTACCTTAACATGGCTCTCGCTTGGAAAGGCGAACTGGCTGAGAACCTTCTCAAATATGACCAGAGGGGCGCTGACGGATTAGTGATGACAACATCAGACAGGGCTGTGGATGTCGCCCAAGCGCACATCATGTTCGCTATGGGTAATGTCGCGGCGGCACAGGATGTGGCTTTCAACACAGTCTCGTCACTGAATGGATTCTGTCCTGCGATGCTGAAGATCAACGCCCAGGTGGAGCTCATGCGAGGCTGCTACGAGGTGGCTGACAAGTATATTTCCTTGCTTGAGAAAGCGCCTCATTATCGCGCTTGGGCAAAAGAGCAGCGCAGGTTCCTTTACAATGATCAGGCGGTAGAATCGGATTCACTTTTGGGTAACGGAAGGCGTAATCTGCAGGCGGAGAATCACTTCATCATGTACACCAACCCGATGACGGAGTTGTTCCCGATCCTGGACGCCAATCCTACGGATAAAAGGACTCTTGAATATGGGCTGTGCTACCTGTTGCTGACGAAGGATTTGAACTCCGTCAAGCATTTCATCGAGGATTATTACAGTGCCCCGGATTCTCCGGAACTTCCCCGCATCGCCCAGGAGGCAATGGTTTTCTACAGCGAATATTCCAGGAACATGGAAGGTGTCGAGCCTTTTGGTTTTGATTGGTGCTACGAGCATGGGGTTCAGCCCGATGTCGTGAAGCGTTTTGAGGAATATAAGAAAGCGGCTGTCGCCGGAGCCACGGCACTCAGGAAGTTCCGCGGCACATATTGGTACTATTTGGTTCACACTGAGATATGAAAACACAAAGAACAATTATATTCTTGATTGTGGCAGCCCTTTTGGCAATATCCTGTGCCGGGAGGGTAAATGTCTCAGGGACAGTGGATTCCTTGCCGGAAATATTCCCGGACTACTGTGATGTGACCGTGCCGGAAAACATAGCTCCGCTGGACTTCTCATATTCAGGAACCGAGAAATGCGTCCTGACGGCGAACGGGAAAACCATCCGTTCAAGGAAGGGAGGTTTGTTTGTGTTCAAAAAGAGCCTTTGGCGTAAATGGATGAAGGAAGGATCTGTCCAGATGACTCTCATTGTCAAGCAAAACGGCTCTTGGGTTTCGTATAAGCCATTTAATATCAATGTTTCAAGGGACAGGATTGATCCTTGGTTCTCCTATAGGCTCATCCCTCCGGGCTATCAGGGCTGGCAAGAGATGGGCATCTACCAGAGAAATCTGGAGAACTACACCCAAGAGGCGATTCTCTCCAATGACCTCACTGGGGGTAACTGCATGAACTGCCACACTTTCCGGGCCGGAGACCCTTCTAAGATGGTGTTCCATGCAAGGGCGACGTTCGGAGGCACAGTGGTGGTCAACAACGGGGAGGTGGAAAAACTCAACACCAAGACCGACTCCACTATAAGCGCCCTGGTCTATCCCTATTGGCACCCTTCAGGAGATTATGTGGCGTTCAGTGTGAACAAGACCTTCCAGTCTTTCCACAATCATGACGAGAACCGTATCGAGGTTTATGATCTGGCCTCCGATGTGGTCGTCTATAATGTTAAAACCCACCAAATAGCCTGGTCGCCCCTTACAAAGTCTGAGGACTATTTCGAGACTTTCCCCACGTTCTCACCCGACGGGAAATGGCTCTATTTCTGTTCCGCCAAGGCTGTTCCCGAGATGCCTAAAGACTACAAGGAAGTCCGCTACGGGTTGTACAGGGTCGCTTTTAATCCTGAGGACATGACGTTCGGCGATGACTTGGAACTCGTTTATGACGCTCCCGCGGAAGGGTATAGCGTCTCCTTCCCGAGAATATCCCCGGACGGACGTTTTCTCTGTTTTACCCGCCACGGTTATGGCAATTTCTCCATCTGGCATAAAGACTCCGACCTTTGGCTGGCTGATCTGACCGACTTGTCCGTACGCCCTATGGCGGGGGTCAATTCAGAAGATGTAGATAGTTTCCACACTTGGAGCGCCGACGGGAAGTGGTTGGTTTTCAGCAGCAGAAGGGATGACGGACTTTACACCAAGCCGTATTTCACACACGTGGATCCTGATGGTAACGCCACGAAACCCTTCCTGCTTCCGCAGAAGAATCCCAAGGAATATTACAAGAAGTTGATGAAGTCTTATAACCTTCCCGCTTTCACGACCGGCAAAGTCACCGTAGGGAAACGGAAGTTAGTGAACGTCTTGAGAAACTCTTCCGGAACGGATGTCACCGTCCGCTGATTCTCATTTCTTGAACGCCCCCTTGACGGGCTTTCGCGACATCTCGAAATGCAGCTTGGCTCCATCCTTGATCTGGTCGTACCGGATAATGGGGGAGCCGAGTTTTTTACCGTCCAGGTAAGCGGCCTTGATGTAAACGGCATCCTCGCTCCAGCCCTTTGTGGTCATCTCGATCTTCTTACCGTTCGATAGGGTCACGCTCATTCCGGGGACGCATGGCGAGCCGACATAATACCAGTCAGCACCCGGGCAGAAGGGATAGAATCCCAGACAGTTGAACAGGTACCAGGCGCTCATCTGACCGCAGTCATCGTTGCCGCTTAGGGATCCTGGCTCATTGCCGTAGAAGTTCTTGGCGACGTATCTGACCCATTTCTGGCAGTTCCAAGGCTCTCCGAAATAATCATAAAGGTAGGCCACGTGGTGGCAGGGCTCATTGCCGTGCCAGTAACCTCCGATGCGTCCCCAGATGTCGTGGGCGCCAGGGATTTCCTCGGGAAGCTCGATGGTGAAAAGCTCGTCGAGATATTTCTTGAGCCTGTCCCTTCCAGCGATCTTGACATATCCGTCGAAATCATGGAACACGCTCCAGGTGTACTGCATGGTGAATCCTTCGGTGATGTCTCCCCAGCCGTTGACGGATCCGGGACCTTGGTAGGCAATCGGGGCGAAGGGCGTACGCCAAGCGCCTTTGGAGTCCTTGCCTCGCATGTAGCCAGTCTCGGGGTCGATGAGGTTCTTGTAGTTCATCGACCTGTTCAAGAAGAACTTATAGTCCTCCTCGTGGCCCAGTTTCTTGGCGACTTGGGCGATGCACCAATCGTCGTAGGCATATTCAAGTGTCTTTGAGACGCTCTCTTTCTCAAGGTCGAAGGGGACGTAGCCGAGGGAGGTATATTCGGGAATACAGTCGTAGTGGGCGTTCGTGGCGGTGGTCTTCATCGCCTGGAAGGCTCTCTCGTAGTCGAATCCGGGCACATCTTTGAGAATCATGTCGGCCAGGACGGAGCAGGAGTGGTAGCCGATCATGCACCAGGTCTCGCCGCCGTAGAAGGACCAGTAGGGGAGCATCCGCTCGGCGCTCTTGTCAAAATGGGCGAGCATCGAGTTGGCGATGTCGGCCTGGAGAGGCCTGTTCACAAGGTTCATCAGCGGCTCGAAGGCCCTGAAGGTGTCCCAGAATGAGAAGGTCGTGACATTGGTGAAACCTTCGGCCTTTCCGATGGTGCCGTCATGCTCGCGGAACCTTCCGTCAGTGTCCTGGAACACGAACGGATGGAGCATGGTGCGATAGACACTGGTGTAGAAAGTCTCCCTTAGCGTCTTGTCGTCGGTGTCCAGGGAATATGCTCCCAGAGCCTTCTCCCAGGTCGCTTCCGCCTCTTTTTGAGCGGTGCGGAAGTCCTTGCCGTCCAGCTCATTAAGGTTTTTCAGGGCTCCATCAGTACCGACTCCCGACACCGCGACCTTTATTTCCAGTTGGAACGGTCCCTCGACTTCACTCAGGGACCGTCTGGTCGCGCTCAGAGGGCCTTCCGTCACTAATTCTTTGCGGATAATGAATGGTGAAGAATCACCTTCAAAGCGCGCGACTACCTGGAGTTTTTTACCCCAGGCCTCCAGGGAGCTGCGGAACCGTTTGGTGTTGTAGATGACCGGCTCGCCGTTCTGGAGGATAGTGAGGTCTTTTATCGGCTGTGAGAAGCGGGCCGCGAAATAGACATAACGTCCCGGGTTCCAGCCGGCCACTACCTTGCTGCCGATAATGGTGTATTCGTCCATGAGTCTGACCGTGGACCACTCGCAGTCCCATTTCAGGGTGTGGTCGAGGTCAATCATCACGTAGGCACCTTCCTTTTCCGGATAAGTGAACTTGAATATTCCTGAGCGCATGGCAGCGGTCATCTCGGCTTTCACTCCGCTGTCGAGGGTTATGCCGTAATAACCGGGATGGGCGCTTTCCTTGCTGTGGTCGAGTTTAGAGGGCTTTATGTCCTCTCCTATTCCCGGAAGGAACAGGAAATCACCGAGATCCGGAATGCCTGTGCCGCTTAGGTGCGTGAGGCTGAAGCCTTGCACAAAGGGCTTGGAGTACTTGTATCCTGCGGCGCAGTCGTAATCCTTGTCGTCGCAGTCGGGGCTGATCTGGATGCCGCCGTATGGCAGCTGCGGTCCCGGGTACACATTCCCGAACCCATCCGTCCCCACGAACACATTCACATCATCAATCAGCTTGGTTGTACCTCCGGGAAGGTGGACCTCCCCGAAACCTTCGGGCCTGACGGCCCTCGTCCCACCACCGGCAGAGCCGGCGGTCCCCCCATTCACGTGGCCATGGGCGGCCACGGTTTCTGGGAGGTCTACCTTCCCGGAGAGCGGGAGTACGCTGATAAATATGGCGGCGATTGTCGCGGTGGCTAATACCTTAAGACTATTCATGACTATTTCGATTTACTATTCTTTTGTCAATTCTGCCAAACAGGCGCACGGTAACAGGTCGTTCGGTATATTTCCCGGTATATCATTGTGCGCCATGCCCCGATATCGGCCTGTGGCGCACCAAGACTGGCCTTTCACAGCATTAGTGACATTCCACCCGTGCGCCAGTTTGGCGACTCTAACAGAAAAGAGGGAAGGCTTCATGTCTTTTATTGTTTACATGATCAATAACGCAAATATAACGAAAGAATAAAAATGTTGGCAATCAGGTTGTCCGTCTGTCCGCTTATTTGCTTGATTGCCTACCTGTCTTGACACTTGTCTTGCTAGTTTCCCTTCCGGTCTGCTTGTCAGCTGGTTTGTTTGCCCTTTTGGTTGCCTGCCTTCTTTTTTTGTTTGATTGTTTGCTTGATTTCCTGTTTTTCTGCGTGTTTGCTTGCCTGGTGGTTCGCTATTAATGGTTTTGCCCAATAGGCGCACAGAGGTGTGCTTTGTGGGTTGTTCTGGGGCTGGCTAGTGTACGCCAAGGCTCGAAATCGGCCATTGGCGCACCGCAAAGCAGCGAGTAACCTCCCCTAAGCCATATTCCCGTGCGCCAGTTTGGCAGCGTAGGTGGGGACTTGGTGAAAGTATTAGGACGGGAATGAAAACAAAGGCATTGAGAGAACTGAATATTTGGAAAGTTGTAGGATAATCACCATCTTTGAATAGTGCGAATCATCCGAAATCATCGCAGTGGTGATGGGAGAATGAGGAGAGAGAGTAATGTGATGAAAAAGGAATATTTCCATGTGTGCGCCGATGGCGCTGATGCCCGCAATTTCATTATTAAAGAGGCCGATTATTATGCCGCATTCAACCATGTTGCCGTATGTGCGGCTAATACGGACGTGGTCGTTGTCTCTTTTTCTATAGAAGACAGTCATCCCCATCTCCTTCTCTGGGGAGTCAAAGAAGAATGCTCCCGTTATAAAGTCCAGTATGAGACTCTTTATAAGCATTATGCGGCTTCTACCAGGAAAGGCGGTTCCGAGCTTGTGCTCCGTTGTGAACTTTATCCGATTGGCGATGACTTTGATTATCTGCGGAATGTCGCCGTCTATACAGTCATTCAACCAACGAAAGACGGCAAGTCCGTGATGCCGTATGATTATCGTTGGGGAACTGGGTCGATGTATTTCCGAAACGGGTATTACACACCGGTCTGGCTATTTGATGAAGATGGATCAATCAGGCGGCCAATACCCTTTAGTTCTTTAAGTGTGAGAGAACAACGCGGTTTGCTTCACACAAGGAATTATACAATACCGGGGAGTTGGCGTATTTGCAACGGACTCATTCTCCCGGATAATTATGTGGATGTGTCAAGATTTGAATCTATCTACGTAACCTATAATCGTTTCCGTGTGTTTTTATCTAGTCCGAAGAGTCGCGAGGAAGCGATGTTGGCCAAGATGGCGGAAGAGCGGGGTGTCATGATGGAAGACCTTGAGGCCAGAAAATCCTGCGGAGATTATTGCAAACGAATGTTCGGGACGCGTGATCCAAGAAGGTTAGATCCGAGGAACAGGATATTGCTTGCTCAGCAGTTACGTAGGCAATTACGCTTGACTTACCGCCAGTTGGCTACGCTTGTCCGACTCCCCGAGACGGAAATCCGCACCTTCGTCCGCTGAATATCATGGATTTATGCTATCAGGTGTACACCGCCAAACTGGCGCACAGCGGTGTGTTGTGTGTGTTGTTCTGTGACTGGTATGCGTGCGCCAAGGCCCGAAATCAGCCATTGGCGCACGGCGTTGCGGCCCAGAACCACCCCTAAGCCATATCCCCGCGCACCAGTTTGGCGGAAGCATGTTGGATTATCATATAATTGCGTACCTGCGCCGCGATCAACTCTTTCGGTACTCTTACTCCGCTCTTGAAAATCGTCACTCCGCCGTCTTTGGCGGAGGGCTTCCAATTGCCAACGATCTCACCATTGTAGGCGACAACTGAACGGAATATCCCGTGGTCATTATGAGCATAATGGGCAAGACCCGGATCGAGTACCACATCACGGCTCTTGTATCCGATCAGATATTCATCATAGGCGGGGAGGAGATGGAGGGTGCCGGATCGGAATCCTCTCGCCCGGAAGTCTTTATGGATAAGGAAGTCCCGTCCTTTCCAGCGCTCGCGGAAAAGTTCTCCGTCCAGAGTTGATATCCCCTTTTGGCAATCCCTGGCGTTCAGTCCTGACCACCAGACAAAATCCTCAAGCGTGGCGGGGCAGTGGCTCCGGAAGTATTTCCGGGCAAGAAGGGCGAGGGCTTCCTCACGAGGGATTTCCTGGATATTCGGAATCCGCTCTCTGACAAGACGATAGGTGTTTCTTGGACCAAGAGAGCCGCTGCAGACTATCCCTTCAAGCTCGGCCATCCTGAGCTGGTGATTATAGACAAGGTGGCATTCCGGAATCCCGCCTCGCCGAAGAGCTCCTCCTATCACATCCTCTGTTGTCTCGCCAAGATCCCCGACTGTCTTTTCGATGATAGACAGGGCTTGATACTTTTCTTTACCGCCGAAGGCAAAGCCCAAGGATTTCGTCCAGCCGTTCATCGTGGCCAGAGCCTTGTCGTAGCATAGGAGTCTCATCCATCCGAAATCCTCGGACGAGACCAGCTGCCAAGTGCAGCGGAGAAGATGTGCCCTAATTATCTTTCCTTCGTCAAAAGCCTGTTTGAAGGCCATGAAAGACGGCTTTTTGGTACGTGAAGCCACCGCCCACCGCATGGACCGGTAGTCCTGCGCCTGGATCGCCCCGAACCACGAGACGACCTCCGAGGGATCCTCGAAGATCGGGCAGATGAGCTGCTGGCTCAGGAGTCTTGCCGAGACCGGGTTCATATGGCGTACAGGGTGGACGTGTAAACTCCTTCAGAAAGACAATTGCCAAGCCTTACTTTTTCGGACAGCCGACGTTGTCTTTGATGATGAGTTCGGGGCCATGGCCGCCCTCGTCAACAAGCATATCTTCCATGTAGCCGTTCCAGAGAGTGTTCCCGGAGATGACGCAATGGGACAAGTTCTTGATAATCAGCCCTACTTGAGGAGTGAAAAGACCCTTTCCACCATCATCCTGACCTGCCAGGCAGGCGTTCCCGGTCATGGTCAGACCATGGCAATCTTCCAGTTTGACCTGGCATGATCGTTCTCCCGGGTTAAGGAGATTTGAGTCCTTGCCGCAGCGGCGGAACACGTTGCCGGTCACTGCGACGGCGCTGGCGTTCAAGGCATATAACCCGGCGCTGAAGTTCCTGTCGAAAGAATTCCCGGTCACGTTCCAGTCGTCGCCGTTGTGGATGAACAGCCCATAACCTCGGTTCCACTCCACCCGGTTGGCCGTGAACATCACGGTCGCTCCGCAATCATCACAATTGAAACCATCCCCGCCGTTTCCAGAAAACTGGTTGTCCAGCACAAAACCGTCCCATCCGAGTATCCTCATGCCATCGCCTTTGTTGCTCATGAAATGGCTGTGGCGGACAATGAACAACCAGATGCGTTTCAGGAACACCCCGTGACCGGAGAAATTCATCACCTTGGTGTCATCGATAACGATCGTGTCCTCTTTCGGGCTCCAGGCCTCCGTGTTGTTCAGGTATATTCCGTGAATCGCCTTTTCGGCGGAACGATCCCCACCAAGCACAAGTCCGCGGATTCTCACAGCGTAGGCTCCCGTTATGTCCAGCAGGCAATCGGCCTCTTTGCTGTCAAGCTCGAGGACGGCCCCGCGGTTTTCGCATCTGTAGATCCACACAGGATCACCCATCAGGGCCACATAGGGGGGCACTTTCAAGTCATGGCAGCGGTACACTCCCGGAGGGAACCAGACGGTGCCATTGACCTTCCCCGCGGCATCGAGCGCATCCTGAATCGCTTTGGAGTCCGGGGTCTTCCCGTCTCCCTTGGCCTCGAAATCCAAGACGTTAAACCTTGATTCTGAGGAGTTTCCCTCTTCTTGAGAAAAAGACTGGAGAGCCAGTGAAGCGGCCCCGAGTCCGG
>Ga0310695_10003699_pt1 | contig 29494 bp, 26 predicted proteins | sample RumenRJG_04DNA_FD_203882 | JGI IMG/M metagenome (GOLD analysis project Ga0310695, IMG submission 203882) | Bovine rumen microbial communities from Lethbridge, Alberta, Canada - RJG_04 (v2) (version 2) | ecosystem: Host-associated > Mammals > Digestive system > Stomach > Rumen | place: Canada...
TGAAGGGAAAATAGAAGAAATGGCTTCCGGCTGTCCCTATTGCGGCGTCCGGTTCCGCATGGAAGATTTGTCAGAGCGGGTATCCAGCTTTTCCTTGCGAAAAGATTACCGGCTGCTGGAAAATGTTTTTCAAAGTAAACTGTATGCCTATGGGAAAACCATTATTTTTATTGTTGCGTTCCTGTTTTGCGCGTTCGCTCTCTGGTGGATCGAACCTCTTGAGGGGCTGACGGTTACGGGACTTTCTTTTGGCGTCGGCGCGTTCCTTTTCACATTAATTCTTTGCCTGTTGGTCACCGTTCTGTCGGTTTCAGTGGTTTCCCTTCCAATTCTCTTTGTTTTGGGAATTTTGTACAATGCGGCCCGTCCCTCTCTTTTTCCCCACGTGAAACGGGAACGCCGTAACGAAACGCTGCGGGAAAAGGTTGCCCGGTTCGATACGAATTTTTCCCTGCAGGATTTTTTCAGCAATGTAGAAAACAAGCTGAGCGGGATCCACTTTGCAGAAACGGAAACCCAGGTCAATGCTTATTCAGGGATGAATCTGTCAGAACTGCTGCCCCGGTACCGGAATGTGGCTTCCTGTGCTTTTGACAATCTGGAACTGCTGGATTTTCGTGTAGAAAAAGAAAAACAGATGGCCCGGGTTCGGGCCGAAATGCAACTCCTTCTCTGGCAGAACGGAACTATGAAGGAGAAAACGGAAACGGTTCAATTGTTGCTGAGTAAAGCGGCAGACTGCCTGACCCAGGCCGTTTTTGAGCCGGAGGCGTTACGGTGCCGGGGCTGCGGCGCTTCCATTGACCTGATGGAAGGCCGGTACTGTTCTTTTTGCGGCAGGGAGCTGGAACTGGAGCGCTATGACTGGTGCGTAAAAGAGTACGAGGTAATATAAGGAAACAATGATTAGCTTTCCTACAGGTTTGCGAAGAGTATGAGCACAATTATATTTTAAATTTGTAAAGTAATAGAATGCCCGAATTGGTATTGATTTGCTTCATGAAAAAAGTTTTTGTAATTTTGAACGGAGCGGAGGAAAAGAAAATGAAAAAAATTTTAATCCTGTTGACCTTTGTGCTGACTCTTGTTTCGGCAACGGCTTTCGCCAATGTGGATTCCGGCCCGGACCGGTGGCAGCAAATCGGATCCGATGACATGGCGAAAGTGTATTATGACCGGGAAACGGTGAAATTCTATTTCGATGGAAAAGGATCCGTAGGCGATTTTGCCGAGGTGTGGCTCTGTCATCATTTCCATGACGGCTGCCAGAACCATGCAGGGGATCACTACGATTTTCAGCTGATTTATATCAATTATAAAGACAGCACCTTCGATGTTAAAGCGTACCTTACAAAAGACAAAAACGGAAAGCTTGTAGAAGAGCATGAGTTTTCTCCCACCGTCTTGCAGTACTCGCCTTTGCGGAAAGGAAGCTATGAAGCCCTGGCTGCGCAGAAAGTGAAAGAACAGTTTGTAGGAAAAAAGTAAAGGGAAGTTTGCAGGAAAAAGTAAGAAGGCCGTTGCAAATTAATCCCTAAGGAAACTCATTTAATCAGCGTTTCCTTAAATAAAAATAAGCCGCTTCAACTCGACGAAGCGGCTTTTCTCTTTTTTCCAGGATGGCGGCCCGTTTGTTCCACAGGTCCGCCGATATACAGCTCTTATAGTTAAATACTCGGACTGTAATCATTAAATGAATTTTACGCATTTTGGTCTTCAATATCTTTTTGCAAGGTTGGAATGTCTTGCGGGAGGAGAGACGGATATGCTAAAATGTAATTGCCTGATAATCATGTAGGAAATAAAAATTACAGGGGGAAATGTTATGTTAACGAAGAAAAAAGTGCTGGCGGTAAGCCTGGCTGTGTTTGCCGCGCTGAACTTTACTGCCTGCGGAGGCGGCGACAAAAAAGGAGAAACCAAACCGGCGGCGCCGAAAACGACGGTTGCGGTACCGTCCCGTCCGGCGGTGAGCACAACGCCGACCATGACCTTTAAGTTTGGGGAAAAGGAAGCAAAAGTTTACGAGCTGAAAGGCGTGGATCTTGCCAAAAAAATCCGTACCAACCGCCTGGCTGTAATGAATGGCGCCGCTTACTTCTTTGTGGATATGAAACCCATGCAGTTAGGGAAAGTGGCCCTTAAAAATGAAACCATTTCCGATCTTACGCTAATTTCGGATTCCGGCGGTATCGATTTCCTGGCAACCAACGGGAAAGCGGTGCTGTTCCGGACCGGCGACGGAAAAATGGGAGTGTATGACGGTAAACAGGTTGCCAAAGGGGATAAGTGGCTGGGCGAAACCATCGGCGTCGCCGGGAGCAATGAGTTTTATGTGATGCAGGGAACCGCCCTGAAAGCGGCTGCCCTGGAAAATAATTCTTTCAAAAATATCCATGATATTATTCCGGATTACAAAAAGATCCCGGCTTTTGACAAAGCCATCCTGAAACCTGTATATGCGGACAGCAACGAAATTTACCTGCGCACATTCCTCAGAAAGGAAGGCGTCAAAGATGCTATCCCCACGTTGGTAGCTTTTGATAAGCAGGGAAAAGAACTGCGCCGTTACGAAGGCGTGCAGAAGCTGCCCAGGGGTTGGGCCGTTACCACGAATTATGTAATCCATACCGGCTCCATGGGGGACTTCCGGGTGTTCGACCGGGCTACCGGCAAAAAGCTGGGGGACGCCAATGTAGGCCTGCGTCCCTTTGCGCTCTACACCATCACCGGAAACGATGTGCTCTTGTATGATGACCGGGCAGACAAGCTGTACCGCGTGGACTTCTGATTCTATTCGGAGCTGTTCATTAATAACGCCGCATTTTATTTCGTCACCGATCTTTAATGGCCGTGGAATTTTTGCGCCTGCTTTACTATAATGTTATACGAAATATGAAATTGAAAAGGGGGAATTCGCGTGAAAAAATTATTGACATTTATTATTACGACTGTGATGCTATTGATGTTTTCCCTGCCTGCGATGGCAGGTTCCCGGGCTGAAATGAGCAGCGGGATGCGGGACCAGCTGGATACGTTTTTCAGTAATTTTGCGGAAGCCCGTGTGGGAAGCTTTGTGGTGAACAATGAGATTCCCATGGACACTTTTGTCAATTTCGGCGTGCAGCATAACCTGATCAACCGGAAATACGATCTGGTGAATGTGAACGAAGGCTACTGGGGCGTAAAAAAAGAAGCGGTGGAAGCTGCTGTGTACAAATATTTCGGCCGCCGCATCAACGCGGTTTCTTCCCAGCAATATAAACTTGCCAATAATTTGTATATTGTTCCCAAAGGAAGCGGGGAAGGCCTGGTCTTTGCCCAGATCGCGGAGTGGCATGAAAACGGCACCGACTTTTTTACCGGCGTTGTCAATGTCTACAGCACATCTTCCGGTTTCACCGGCAACGTGCACGGTTCTGCAGCAGAATGGAACAACCTGGAACCTCAGGACAGACCGATCCTGATTGAACGGTACAGCTTTTCGGCCACACGTTCTCCCTCTGACCCGGACCGCTACGTGTTAGTGGACTGGCTGGAAATGAAATAATAGATTGGATGAACCGAAGATGGAAGCAAAGAATGAAAAACAGCTTAGCGATGCCCGGCACAGGGACGGCCAAAGTACTGTTAGGCAGAAGGAAGCGGTTCAAAACACAGGTGCGCCAAAAAAACTGATCTTTCGCATTGTGGATTCGCCCATGGGTATCGGCAAAAGTTCTTCGTTGCTGACACAGGTGCGGTATAACGTTGCCTACCGGGAAGACAGTTTTGTGGAATCCCTGAAACGTACCGGCTTTTTCAACTTTCTGGAACACGAGCGCTTTATCATTTTTGTTTCCACTGTAAAGGAAAGGGACGAGCGCTTTTTGCGGGAACTGAAAGCAAAACGTCCGGAGCAACCCCCTTATAACCAGAGCATTCTGGAACTGATCCGCAAAGGGGAAAACATTGTTACGACCCAGTCCCTGTACGGTTTTTTTAATGAAGATACCATCCGGGCATTCCGCCAGAGCAAATATCCCTATACCGCCTATTTTGACGAAATTCCGCCCCTGTTCCGGGACGTGGTGGGAAGCAAGCAGAAAAAAGACGGCGGGGCCATTGCCCGCTTTGGCCCCGCGGATGTGCTGCTGATGCAGCAGGACGGTATCGTTACGAAACAAGGCAACCATCTTGTGTACAACGCCCAGTCCGAATACGACCGGCACAGTTCTTCCCATAAAGTGTTTGACGCCGTAAAAAACCTGAGCCGCAACTGTAACCTGTATCCTTACGGGGAAAAGGACGGGCGCTTTACATCCATCATCGCCTTTTTGAAGCGGGAACTGTTTGAATGCTTCAGCCAGTGCTGGTTCTTTTCCTATCTCACAAAGGACAGCATGCTGTCACGGTACTGCGCCATGAACCACATTGTCATGGAATATTACCATGTGAAAGACGGACTGATCCGCAGGAATCCGGACGGAAAATATCAGGAAAGCTATCCCCAGGGAATCGAACGGCTGGTGATTTTGGAGGACGAACATTTTAACACGGATGCCAGTTTATCCAAAGAATGGTTTAAAGCGGCCCGGAACGGGAAAAACGGGGAAGGGCTGAAAAAGCTGCAGGGTTGTTTCCGCAGCGCTTACACCTTTATGAAACAGCAGGGCGTGCGCAGCAACACCTTCATGTTTACAACATTTACAGCCTACAAAAACCTGCTGGAAAGTGACGGACGGCATTTTCCTACGGTAAAACGCTTTTTGCCCTGCAATGCCAAAGCCACTAACGACTACAGCAAATGTACCGGCGTAGCCTACCTGTGCAACCGTTTTTTTGACGTAAACTGCGTGAATTTTCTGGCCCAGCAGGCAAAAGAGAAAAACAATCCCCAGCTCAAATTTGATAACGACAACTATGCCCTTTCGGAATTGCTGCAGTTTATCTGGCGCTCTAACGTGCGGGTGGCGGATTCGGGTAAACCCGTCTATGTGTGGGTCCCAAATTCGCGTATGCGCAGGCTGCTGCGTAATTTCCGGGCAAAAGCGCTGGAACATCTTGCCCGGGAAAGGGAAGAAGCGGCGGAACAGCAGGCGGATGATACGGTTGCTGAACAGGAACGGGCATTGCGGAGGGCCGAGCGGCGTAAGTTACGCCTGGCCGAAGGGATGGCCAACAGCGTGCAGTGCCGAGAGGAAAGCGGGATGGAAGAGGCGGCGATTGTGGAAGGCCTGCGGCACCCCAATGACGATTAAAGAAAATTCCGCGCAGACCCTAAAGCTCCGCTCTCATACAGTTTGAATGTACTGTCGTTCAATCAATACTGTCAAAGCTTCCAATAAGGTTCTACATTTAAAAACTTAAGAGTAAGATGAACCAAAGGCCAGTTTCCATGCGTGTTTGCGCATCGAAACTGGTCGTTTTTACGACCAGGGGAAGGAATTTTTATCATCAATTATAAAAAATGACCGCCCAAATGAGCGGTCATCTTTTTTTACTACGCCTTAATTTTTGCGAGCAAGGCTTCCTGCAATGTTTGTGAGAAATTGATTTTCTTTTCCTGTGCTGCAATATTTAGCCATGCAGGAATGGTAAGGGTTTTTCGCACAGATTTTTCAAAATGGGTTTTGGCGTATTCGGCAACATCTACAGAAACCATGCTGATAAAAGCGTCGGTAGTTTCAGCATCTAATTCCTTTGCGATTTTTTTCAGTGATACATCCTTTATTGCCGATGCTGCAGGAGCTTGCTCTCCGTCCTTTGCCAAGGTGTAAAGATACCCTGCCAGACAGTCAACAGCCATGTTCATTGCTTCCACTTCTGTTTTGCCGCAGGTTGCAAGCCAGTTCAAATCAGGGAAGACAACGGAATAGCCGCCGTCTTCTTTAAAGAAACATGCCGGATAAATAGACAGCATATGGAATCTCCTTTCGCTTGTTGTTTCACTTTAGTTAAGGCCTGCTTGCTTTCTGATAGATTTTTCAACGATTTTAGTTAATTCCTTGGAATGGAAAGGAATCGTGACCTTACCTGGTTTGGTTGGGTGTACATAATGCCTGTGGGAGCCTTCCTGGTTTTTGAATATCCATCCGTCCGCAAGTATCTCTTTTTCCATATCTTTCGGTCGTTTGGGCATATTCTATTTTTCCTTTCAAAGAATTCCTTAACTACAGTATATAAGTTTGTGCGCATTATGTCAATACGCATAAAAATAATATGCACAATTAGAAGTTGACAAGGCGCAGCTTCAGCGAATTTTCCGCGCAAACCCTAAAACTCCACTCTCATGCAGTTTGAATTTACTGTCGTTCAATCAGTACTGTCAAAGCTTCCAATAAGGTTCTACCTTTAAAAACTTAAGAATAAGATGAACCAAAGGCCAGTTTTCATGCGTGTTCGCGCTTTGAAACTGGTCGTTTTTACGACCAGAGGAAGGGGAAAAAAGAAATCGCTAAGTCGGTAAAAATCGGGCAATATTAATCCATATTTTTTTTCGTTGCACTATTTCATTTTTTAAAAACAGTTCGTAAATATATTTTTTGTAATTCCATAAAAATGAAATATAATAATAGTAAGCTAAGTGGACGTATTAAGCAGAAAAGTTTGGAAGGTGTAATTAAAATGTTAAACAAAAACATAACGCTATTCGGGGATGCCGCTTCTGACCGTATTTTCATACAGATGGTGGATGAACATGATTTGAAACTTATGGAAAGCGAAATTGCGGCTATAAAGGAATATACGAATACCGCCGACTGGTGTCTTGCTGCAGTACCGGTGCGAAACTGGAATCAAGACCTGACGCCGTGGAAAGCCGCCCCGGTTTTTGGCAGGCAGGGATTTGGGGACGGGGCTGAACGTACGTTACATGAAGTGCTTGAATCGGTGATCCCGTTCCTCGGGCAGGGCGGTTCTTCCCATGCAGAACGACGATACTATCTTTGCGGTTATTCACTGGCAGGGTTGTTCGCACTGTGGGCAGGTTACCGGACAAATAGTTTCGCAGGTATTGTTGCGGCTTCTCCTTCCGTCTGGTATCCGGACTGGATTGATTATGCGAGAGCAAACCGGATTCAAAGTCCGGCGGTATACCTGAGTCTGGGGGACCGGGAAGAGAAGACCAAGAACCCGGTTATGGCAACCGTGGGCAACGCCATAAGGGAAATGCATGAGATTTTAAAAACTTCATGCACATCTTCGTGCCTGGATTGGAATCCGGGCAACCATTTTGCTGACAGCGACAGGAGGCTCGCAAAAGGAATTGCATGGATGCTGAACAAGGGAAAGCTCCATTGAAGGAGAAAAGTTCTGAAATTATGCAGACAGGGGAAGGCATCGCAAACCTTCGGAAAGGATTGCGTTATTCCATGAGATGAAATTCGCCGTCGTGGCGAGGCTGTTTGAGGGACGAAGTCCCGAGTTCCGAAGCCACAGGCGAATAAGTCCATGGAATAGCAATCATTGACGGGTTTGCTCATGCCTTCCCCTGAATTCTAATCAGATATAGCTTAATTCTTGTTTTCTTTTTTTATTCCATAGCTTCCCGGAATGCTTTTTCAATTTCCTCCCGCTGGGTTGGGTTGTACACCCGTTCCTCATCGCCGGATTCAATCTGCCGGAAGTATACGTTCCGCATGTTGTTGGTGCGGGCGATGCTTTTCAGCTGCACGTAACGGTCTTTGGGGTCGGTGCTGGTGAAGTACAGGTAATATTTTTTGATCACTTCCAGAGGCCGCAGGTTGTGGGAAGTAAAGATCAGCTGTCCCATGCCTTTGTCTTCAAACATTTCCAGCAGCTCGCCGAAAATATATTCAAAGATGCCTGCGTCAAATTCATCGATGGCCAGGGTGAAGGAAGGATCGTTGTAGGCGGCGGTCAGAAGGCTCAAAAGGGAAATCATGCGGCGGATGCCGTCGGATTCGTCCCGCAGGGGCATTCTCGTTTCCCCGTTGCGGATGGCTATGATGTCTATCATTTTGCCTGTGGAGCCGTCTTCCATAATGGGCTGGGCGATGGTATGCAGTTCAATGGTAAGGCCCGGGATCAGTTTCTGGATCACAAGGTTCACTTTCGATATATAGTTGGAAACGTCTTTATACGTATTGTCGGGCATGACTGTGGGCCGATCCGTCTTGATGGGGAAAGAACCCCTGGGGGTGTGCAACAGCAGCGCTAGGTTCAGGCGGATAAGGCCGGAAGAGCGGGTGTTGACTACGAAGAAATAATTTAATCCGTAATAATTCAGTTCCAGAATGACCTGCAGGTATTCCGAGTAACCGTAGTCCGTAAGGGTTTTCAAAGTTTCCGGCATGAAGATAAAAGACTGGGACCGTTCGCTGGCCAGCTGCTTGTTGACCTGCAGCTGGATGGTCTTCTGGTTTGTCTTGTCCGGGCCGATGAGGAATTTATGGCGCGACTTGGGCCCAAAGGGCATTTCGTCCCCGGTGATGTCGATGACCGGGTTCATCCGCTGGTCGCTGCCGTGGAAGGGGCCGGACATGCTGAGAACTTCGTCGAAAACCCGGACCCTGTACCGGGACGCGGGAACAGCAGCGTAATCCGCAGAAGTTTCCAGCCGGTCCCCGGCGGAAGTGATCTCTTCCGGGGTCAGGCAGAATACATACTGGGCTTTGCGGACCCGTCCGTCTTCATACTGCAGTTCAAAAACGAAGGTGAGCCTGGAAAATTTTTTCCCTTTGGCGATGCATTCGGAAAACAGATCCGGCACCTTGTTGCCACGCATCAGTTCCTTCAGGATGTACAGGGCGTCGATAAAAGCCGTTTTGCCGGAACCGTTCTGGCCGTACAGGCCCAGTATATCCGAGGCGGAACCGTAAGGGACAAAATATTTGCCGCAGCGGAAATCAATTTCACCGTATTCCACATTTTTAAAATTCTCCAGCACTGCCCGGGTGATGCGGATAAAAGGCAGGCGGCCGCCATGCTCCGGCGTAATAAAAGTTTTCTGGTCTTGTGCTTGCAGTTTCATAATCAACCTCTTTCTAAAATAAAATAAAAAATTATAATTCGAAAAATAATTTATGAAAAAATTTTATAATATTTTTTTGAAATTAATTCATAATTTATTTTTACGAATACCTTACAGTTATTATAAAGTATTTTTGCCGAAAGCTCAATGGAAAAGTTTTGTGTGTGGAAGTTTTGAATTCTTTCGATACAAATTGGAAAAGTTTTATGTGAGAAAGTTGTGAATTCGTTAATTGCAATGGAAAAGTTTTTTTGTATGTGCTATGATTAATATAAGACAGAAGCATAGAGCTGTTGCCAAAGTAAAAACGCTTCTTATCCGACAGGCGCAATCTTGTTTTGCGGTAACAACAGAAAGAAAAGGAAATAACGCGGAGGATCATTTTACCATTAAAAGGAGGGGACAATTTATGATGAAAAAAATTTTATTAGTTGCATTCACATTGCTGATCACGCTTTTTGCTTCCGTGGGTTTTGCCGCCAGCAAGTACGATCCGGCCATTGCGGCGGCCAAGGCGGAGATCCCGGCGGGAGTTGAACTGTACGGAATTGAAGAAAAAGAAGGGAAAATCGAACTGAACTTTTATGACGGAAATACACTGCTGTCCTACGAAGTGGAAGTGATTGCCGCCACCAATAAAGTGAAAGAGATCGAAATCAAAGGAAGCAACCTCCCCGGAAGCACAAGGATCACAAAGACGGAGGCGGATATTCGTTCCATAGTTTTAGGGGAATATCCTGACGCCCAGAACATACGGATCGAAGTAGAAACGGACGGCAATCTGAGATATTACGAAGCGGAATTTACTACGCCTAAGTACAAAGCAGAATTAAAAATCAATCCCCACACCGGCGCTATTTGCAAACGGGAACTGAATTATTTTTAAAGGCTGTACAATGCCTTAAAGTTGAGCAATCGAAGCGGGGAGTTGTAAAATAATTACAAGCAAGCTGCGAAGCTGATTGTGCAGGCGAATAAATAAAGCGAAAGAAGGAGACCCAATGAAAAAAACGAAATGGTTTGCGGCATTACTGACAGGAATTATGGTTCTGGCAATGGTTTCCACTGCCTTTGCTGCCACAGTTAAGGAACGGCGGCAGGAAACGAGGCAAAAGGTAGCGGACACTCTGGAAATGCTTTATGAGAGGAAGCCTTCGGCCCGCACCGCTTTGAAGAACGCGGAAGGATACGCGGTGTTTGTGGGTTCCGGTACGAAGCTGGGGATTATCGGCAGCTCTCACGGACGGGGCATGGCCCACAATAATAAGACCGGGGAAGATATCTTTATGCGGATGCAGGAATATCAGGCCGGATTTGGGCTTGGCGCAAAAGAATACGCGCTGATCTTTGCATTTATCGACAGGGATGCCTGGCATAAGTTTACTTCTTCCAAGTGGTCCTTCGGCGGGCAGGCGGACGCAACGGCCCATGACGGCGTTAACGGCGGATCCTTTGAAGGAGCGGTGCAGGCAGCGCCGGGAATCTTTGTGTACCAGATGACCACGAAAGGTCTGGCCCTGGAACTGTCCCTGAAAGGAACCAACTATTACAGGGATAAAAAGCTGAACGATCCCAACGCCAAATAAAAAAGAATAATGGGAACGAACCAGACGTAAAATTAAACGAATCATGAGAAGCAATCCCAACGCTAAATAAAAAAATCACGTGAACAATCCAGACGTAAAATAAACGAATAGTTGGAAGCAGTTCCAATGCCGAATAATAATAAAAAATGATCCTGTCCGGTCATGGATGATATACCTGCCGGACAGGATTGTTTTTTGCGAAAAGGCTTACGACTTTTTGATGAAAAGAAGAGTTTTTCTAAAAAATCCCCTTAAGTTTTGATTGATTTTTTGTATACTTTGTAGTAAAGTTTATAAAGATGTGTTTTGAACTGTCCTTCCCGTGTCAGCAGGGTTTTTATCCTGTAAGGGCAGTTCCCTGCAAGTCATTAAAAGGTAAAGAGGTGAAATGAATGGGTCCTGTAACCAGCAATCCGTTTTTGGTTGCCATCATCAACATGACCGTAGTGTTCGGCGTGCTGATCGTACTTGGCGTGCTGATGCATGTAATCGAAATGGTTGATCCTACCAAAAGAAAACTGAGCTGATCATAAGTAAGAAAAACTTTTTCTGAACATTATAGTGAACGACTTTAATTTTTGCATTTTGCAAAACAGAAAGCGTTTGAGTTTGTGCGAAAAAAGAAATTATTTACGTCGTCAACTATAAAAAGCAATCCTGTCCGGATATGGAAAATACGTCCGGGCAGGATTTTTTTATGGCTGTATTTATTGTGAATAGAATCCAAGTCATGTGAAATATTAAAAAATGCTACAGAGTTTTGACTTTTGTTAGCAGGTTTTAAATCGGTTTTTTAAGGGGGCGACTCATGTGGCAGGCGGCCCGGTGATTGCAAAAATCCTCATTTTTAAATCAAAACATAAACTGTTTTGCAAACTGCTTATGATGTATAATTAATAAAAAGGAAAACCTTTTCTGTTTAAGGATTGGTATAAAGAATAATTGATTTCAGGGAAACGAAAATGATAGGACAAATGTTAGGTTCAATGGTTGGCCGTAGTGAAATGGCAGACGGGATCCGTGCGGATCTTATAAGTGCAAATTTTATGTTCGCCATAGTACTCCTTGTATTTGTCGGTTTCTTTTGCATCCGAATGTTGAGCAATACCAAAACCGCCTGTACATTGACTGTTACAGTTTTTCTCTGCGTGCTGCTTTATTTACAGCTAAGATTTGATATTATTCTGCCGTTAGTAAAGGCAATGACAAATAGCTTTCAACGAATCGCCGGAACTATCTGTTGCGTTTTTTCTGCAATGGCTGTGGTCAAAGGACTGGCGGATGAAGAAAAAAGCGAACAGTATGTGCATCGTAAAGGGTATTGGTGGATGTGTGTTGCGGTTTTGTATTTTGGCTTGTTTTTGCTTAGCGCCGGAATGAATCGGTGAACTGTGTGAACAACTCACCGATAAATTTGTTTGAGTACAGTTGCGGCTTGTAAAATGCAGGCCGCTTTTTAATTTGCTTTTCATAAATCAAAAAGAACATCAGATAAAAATATAGCATAAAGGATGGATAGTGCATATAACATCGAAGAATTATGGTGAAGAAAGTCGAAATGGAAATATATGGCAGGAAAGAGAAAGCGGTTTGATGATGTACGAAGGGATGAAAATGCAGTATAATAGTAAATAATTAGCTATAATTTTACGAATTAATTAAATATAAGAGTTGACTTAGCTTTTTGAGGATATCATTTGGAGAGATATTGTATGAAACAAAATTTTTCTATTGCGGGGCCTTTCGGTGAACTGCGGGGTGTGATCCATGAGTGTGAAATTCCGGAAAAACGGCGCAACGTGCTGGTCATGGCCCACGGGTTCCGCGGTTCCATGGAAGGGGGCGGCCGGGCTGCCCAGCTGGCGGAGGAAATCAGCGAAACCGTTTGTACCGTGGTGCGTTTTAATTTTACCTGGTGTACCATGCTCAGCAACCAGGTGGCGGAGTTGAAAGGGGTTTTGGATTTTGTGCGCAAGACCCTGCAGCCTGAAAAATTATTCCTGCTGGGCCGCAGCTTCGGCGGTGCAACCTGCATCATTACAGCCTGCGGAGAAGCGGAAATCCAAAAGGGTAGCTCGGTTCTGAAAAATGAGACGGAAGATAACGAAGGTGTTTTGGAAGCGAGCTGGTATAAACGGAATACATATCGCCCCGACGGCATGGTGTTGTGGTCTGCGCCCAACAGTTTAAAGAAAACGTTTCTTCAGGTGCTGGGGGAAGAAAAATTTTTGCGGGCCATGTCGGGCGAACCGATTCTGCTGATGGATGAGCGGGGCAGGGATGAAATTCCCGCCGCCTTTGTAAAGGATTTGCTGCAATACGATCTGGCTGTGTTGTTGCAACGCTGGCAGAAGGGACCGCTGCTGATCATCCACGGGGAAAAGGATTGCATCGTAACCCCCGAACAGGCAAAGCAAAATTTTGAAATTGCCGGCGGAGAAAAAGAATTGCATTATATGGAAGGCGACGATCATCATCTTGCGTTGCGTTGCAAAGAAGCCGGGGAACTGGTGAAACAGTGGCTGGGAAAAAATTTGTGAAGCGCTGTTGGCTGAAATAAAAATTTTTCTAAGGAAACGCTGATTAAATGAGTTTGTGCGATTACCGAGGAATTTTTGCGAATGACAAGGAAGTGGCTCGAAGGCGCAGCGGGGCTGCGTCAAGAGACAGTGACGAAGTCATTCACAAAAAGCACCGGGAAGCGTGCAGACGAATTAATCAGTGGTTCCTTAATACAAAACAGACACGAAATGATGTTACAATAAAAGACAGTGAAAGCAAAACTTATATTTGGAAAGGCTTGTTACGAAAATGTTACCAAATAAAAAATCTGTTTCACCGGAGGATTTACTCCTGAATGAAACGGAAAAAAATCTGCTGACGTTGGAAGAAAAAAAATACGGCGCCCCATTGGAAGAGATGCCCAAGGACAAACAGTACGCTATGTGCTTTGCCTGCGGGGAAGAAAATCCCATCGGTCTCCATCTGCATTTTTTCTGGCTGCCCGACGGGGTGCTGGCCTTTTTCACACCCAGGCCGGAACACCAGAGCTACAACGGACGGATGCACGGCGGACTCATCACCGTGCTGTTAGATGAAATCATGGGGAATTATCTTTTCAAAAAAGAAGGAGTGCCTGCTTACACCGCCCGCATCGACCTGCGGTTCCGTACGCCGGTGCAGATCGGTACCACCATCCGTTGCGAAGGCCATGAAGTGAAACGCAAAGGGCGGCTGGTGATCATGGAAGGAATCATCACCAACCCGGACGGCACCGTGGCGGCGGAAGCCACCAGCACGCTGATGCTGGAGAAAGAGTAAATAGTTTAATTTAAAAAAATTAAAGTCGACAATTTTCTGCCGCAAAGACGACACAGGATTGTTTTATAATAAATAAAAGTTAGAGCAAGTGGAATTCTTTGCAGTCATGCAAAGCAAAAAAGTTGAAAGAAAGCAGTAACGAATAATGGTTAAATTAGCATTAAAAGATAAAATCATGGCGTTCATGCAGCGGGAGTCCTACGCCCCCATGACGGCGGAGGAAATGATTTTCGCCATTCCCGTGAAGGATGAACCCATGCATGAGTTCTGGGACGCCATTTTGGATCTGGAACAGGACGGCTACATTGTAAAGACCCGCTTTGACACTTACGGCCTGCCGGAAAAAATGGGCCTGGTGGCAGGGCGTTTCCAGCTCAGCAGCAAAGGCTTCGGCTTCCTGATTCCGGATAACAAGGGAAATAAACCCGACGTGTTCATTCCGCCCCGGAAGCTTCATGGCGCCATGAACAATGACCGGGTCATGGCCCGGGTGGACAGTCACGCTCCCGGCCGCCGGCCCGAAGGGGAGATCATCCGCATCATCAAACATGCAAACTCCCGGATCGTGGGTGTGTTCAAGCGTACCATGGACTTTGCCTTTGTGACCCCCGATGACAAACGGATTGGCGGCGACATTTATATTCTGCGGAAAAATTTCGGCGGCGCTGCCAACAATCAGAAGGTCATTGTGGAAATTACCGAGTGGCCTACGGAAAACCGCCGCAGCGCGGAAGGCCGGGTGGTGGAAATTTTAGGGTACGTAGGGGACCCGGGTCTGGAAATTCTTTCTATCATCAAACAGCACGAGTTGCCCCTGGATTTCCCCGATAACGTGAAGCGGGCCGCTGCCCGTGTGCCGGCGGAAATTCGGGAAAAAGACCTGAAGGACCGGGAGGACCGGCGGGACTACCCTGTGGTGACCGTAGACAGCGAAGATGCAAAAGATCTGGACGACGCCGTTTATGTGGAGCGGCTGGAGAACGGTCGTTACCTTTTGGGAGTTTATATTGCGGATGTGAGTTATTACGTGAAGGCAAAGACCCTGCTGGATCAGGAAGCGCAGCAGCGGGGCACCAGCGTGTATCTGGTGGACCGGGTGCTGCCCATGCTGCCCCAGCGGTTAAGTAACGGCATCTGCAGTTTAAATGAAAACGAAGACCGGCTGGTCATGGCCTGCGAGATGGAGATTGAAGCGGACACAGGCCGTACGGCAAAATATAAAATCTTTCCGTCGGTGATCCATTCCCATCACCGGCTCAGCTATAACCTGCTCCGTTCCATTTTGGAAGAAGGGGACAAAGAAGTTCGGGAAAAATTTGCGGACGTTGTCCCCATGCTGGAAGAGATGCGGACCCTTTGCCGCATTCTCCAAAAGAAACGGGCCCGGCGCGGGGCCATTGAATTTGACCTGGCGGAACAGAAAGTCATTTTAGATGAAGCTGGCAAGCCGCTGGAGATAAGGCAGCGCATCCACGGCCTGCCGGAATCCATCATCGAAGAATTTATGCTGGCGGCCAACGAGACCGTGGCCCGGCATTTGGCTATGCTCCAGTGGCCTTGTGTGTACCGGGTCCACGAAGTTCCGGCGGAAGATAAGATGGAAGGGTTGGCAAAACTGTTGCAGAGCTTTAACGTGAAGCTGCGCATTCCCAAAAACGGCCAGGTGCGGCCCAAGGATGTGCAGGACGCTCTGGCGGAGATGAAAGAGCGGCCGGAAGAACGGCTGGTAAACACCGTGGCCCTGCGCTGCATGCGCCAGGCGGTGTACCAGACGGAAAACGTAGGCCATTTCGGTCTGGCGGCAGAGTATTACTGCCATTTCACTTCGCCCATCCGCCGTTATCCCGACCTGTTGGTCCACCGCATTTTGCACGCCTGGCTGAAAGATCCGGACCTGACCCGGCATCTGCCGGCCCTGGGGGAAGATGGGTTGGAAGCCATGGCGGAACATTCTTCCCTGCAGGAGCGGAACGCGGCAGAGGCAGAAAGGGAAACAGTAGATTTAAAGAAAGCGGAATACATGCTGGACCATATCGGGGAAACCTTTGAGGGCGTTATCTCCGGGGTGGCTTCCTTCGGCATGTTTGTGGAACTGCCCAACGGGGTGGAAGGGCTGGTGCACATGTCCAGCCTTATGGATGATTACTATGAATACGTGGAAGACCGGTACTGCCTGACAGGTACCCATACCGGCAACACCTACCGCCTGGGGGACACGGTGGAGATCGAAGTGCTGCAGGTGAACATGGAAGACCGGAGTATCGACTTCATCATGGCCGGGGAAAACGACGCCATGCGGGACTACATCAAGACCCAGCTGGGAAGCCGCGGGGGAAACCGATCCGCCGCAACAGGCAGCGGGGCAGCCTATCATTCCGGAAACGGAAAAAAGATTGACGGCAGGGGAGCAAACAGCGGCGGCGCTAATGCTAAAAACAATTACAGGGCCGGTCACAGCAGCGTATCTGTCCTTCTGGCAGAAATCCGGCAGGACGCGGTTCAGGCCACCGGCAGTGGAAGAAAAAAAAATAAACGGCGCCACGGCAGTCACGAACAGGTCAACGGCATGGCCCGGCCTTACGCCAAACGGGGCAAAGGCGGCATCGGCGGCAACAAATACGCCGGCTCCACCAACAAGAAAAAACGCAGAAGATAGAGGAAATTTATTTTTTATATCGAAATATGTTATTAAATTGAAGTTTATAAGTTAGCATGCCCGGGCATGTAAGTTTCAACTTTTCTGAACAAAACTTTGTCAGGCAGGGAGAAGGCAAGAGTAAACCATAGCAATCGGTGACGGGTTTGCGATGCCTTCTCCTGCCGACAGAAGTTTTGGCAGATAAAGTTAGTTTTTTGGAGACACCATGACGGAAACAAAAATTAAAATCATAACCGAAAACCGCAAAGCCCGCCACGACTACAACATCGTGGAAGCCATGGAAGCCGGCATGGAGCTGGTGGGCACCGAAGTAAAATCCTTGCGGGCGGGCAAAGTCAATTTAAAAGACAGCTTCGTGCGGATCACGAAAAAGGGAGAGCTGGTAGTGATGAACATGCACATCAGCCCCTACGATTTCGGAAATTACAATAACCATGACCCCTTGCGGACCCGTCGCCTGCTGATGCACCGCAGGGAAATCGACCGGCTGCTGGGCAAGGTAAAGGAAAAAGGCTATTCCCTTATTCCCTTAAAATTGTATTTTAAGAGGGGCTTCGTGAAGATGGAGCTGGCCCTTTGCACCGGCAAAAAGATTTACGACAAACGCCGTGACATGGCGGAGCGTGACGCGAAGCGGGAGATGCAGCGGGTTTTGAAGGACAGGAACAGAGGATAACACAGGACCGGTAAAACATTGAGACGCAGGCAGAGTGAAGTAGAAGAACATCGATTAGGGGAAACCGAATATTTATTGCAGTATAAACGGATACGCCGCATGTATCTGCGGCTGAAGATGCCGGATGCAAAAATTTTTGTGACGGCGCCTTATTATACTTCGCTGCCTGAAGTGGAGCAGTTTATTACCGGCAACATGGACTGGATCGAGCGACAGCGGAAAAGACAGGAACAGATGGTTCCGAAACCGGTCCGTCACTTTGAAAGCGGTGAAACCCTGTACGTGTGGGGTAAAGCCTATGAACTGCTGCTTCTTACCGATCCGGATATGGTTCGCCAGATGTGTGGGGATGAAGCGGCCGGTGCCTTGCTGAAACATAACATGGCAGCGGTAAAAATAGAAAACTCCAAACTGATGCTGTCCTGTCCCGCCGGTTTCGACGAAGCAAAACGTGAGCGCTGTCTGGATGCTTGGATGAAACGACAGATGGAAGCCTTTCTGCCCGCTATTTTTCAGGGTTGCGGTTCCATTGTAGGGAAGAGGGAATCCAGCTGGTATGTCCGCAAGATGAAGACCCGCTGGGGAACCTGCAACATCCGGACCGGCCGCATCTGCATCAACCTGACCCTGGGCCATCTGCCTCCGGAATATCTCAGCTACATTGTGACCCATGAACTGACCCACCTGTGGGAAAAAGGCCACGGGGAAAAGTTCCGGGCCCGCATGGATCTGTATTATCCCCAGTGGCGGGAGCGGAGAAAAGAAATCATGAAGCTGGCGTATATGCTTTGAAATGACAGCGGCAGCTTTGGCAGCTCATGCAAACATCTGTGAAAAATATTTCCGCTGTCCTGTACGGTTGGTTTTCTAACTTTTGTTTGTATGATATAATGAAATCAAAAAGAGATTCTGGTTCAGAAATGATGGTTTTCTTTTGTGAAGAGGGGAATTTTTGAAATATGCAGGGGATGCATATTTCGTGTAAAACACCATGAAAAGGATAAGGGACACAGAAAGGAGATCACAATGAAAAAGTATGTATGCAATGTTTGCGGATATGTGTATGATCCTGCAGAAGGCGATCCTGACAACGGCGTAGCACCGGGAACGGAATGGGAAGACGTTCCGGCAGAATGGGTATGCCCCTTATGCGCCGCACCGAAAGAAGATTTTTCGGAAGAATAAGGACTGATTGAAAAAAGGATGCAGTACAGAACTGAGAAATAAATTGAGCAATTCAGGTCAGCGATAAGTTCAATTTATTCATTAACTGTTTGTGAGCATGGCGGACAGAGGTGCTGAAATGAAAGTGAAAAAGATTTTACTGGGCGTGTTATTTTTAACATTTCTGTTTTCATGTTTTTCGGGAAAGGCGGGTTATGCCATGGAAAGCAAAAGAGTTGTATTAGACCCGCTGCCGAAATCGGCAGCAGAAATTATGCCAGCGAAAACGCCGCAGCAGACGGCGGCTTTTGCCGTTGCGGCGCTGGTACGTTACACGGAAGACACGGAAGCCGGTATCGCCATGCTGGATAAACTGCTGGGACCGCGGCCTCTGAGTAACCTGAGCAAGCAGCAGCTGCGGGATCAGCTGCGGGGAAAAGAATATACGGCCAGGTCGTATTTTGACGGGGCGACGCCGGATAACAATTACACTCCGTCCATGCCTTACACTGTTACCGTTTCGGAAACACCCTACAGCTACCAAAATGAAAATTATGCCCAGCTTTGGATCCGCAGCGGCGGGGCGGACAATCCCCGTCCGGTGACCATGCGGCTGAAACCTTCCACCGGCGAATGGTATTTATGGGAATATGCGGGCCTTTTGGCCGGCATCCGTATTCCTGCCAAAGATGATCCATGGAAGTAAAATTGAATAACTTGCTTTGAAATCAGAACAGGGTTGCGGCATCCGGCTGCAGCCCTTATTTGCTGCATTGTGTACAGATTTCACAGTTGTGTTGCTGAATTCCCGCTTGTGTTGTGCTATAATTATATTCATAGATGCAAAAAGCTGTTTAAGGAGGAGTGAACATGAAAAAAATTGTATTCCTGGTTAGTATGATCCTGACGATTTGCGCCCATTGCCTGGCGGCCGGTTCGGAAGTTTCAGAGATCGCGCCGGATTACCAAACGGTTTTGGGCGGCCAGAATGCTGTTGTGGAATTGACCGATAAACGGGTTATGGCAGCGGTGGCGAACCTGAAAATCTACGACAAGATGAATGCGGTTATTTTGCCTAAGGGCCTTGAAAATTATATGGTGATACGGGCAGGAAAAGAAAAAGCATTTTTAATTATGCCGCATTTTTTAAAAACCCGCATGACAGTTATGAAAGCGGCTACCCGTCAAAAGGAAGGATCCCTGAAGGGCGAGCTGGAAGGCCGTTCCATTTTGGTATTTTGCAACAACGGGGATACTGCTGTGGATATGCTGGTCCGCAATGAAAATGGCATCCAGCTGGTCAACCTGATTCTGGAATCGGAAGGGCTGCTGGAGAACGGACGCCCCGGCCCCGTGCTTATCCCTGAAAGAAGACAGCGTTTTATTAAAGATGTTACCGCACAAATTTCTCATGACGGGGAAATGGTCAGTGTAGATTGATATGTTTAAGGAGAAGAAAGAGAAGATGCCGACAATAGCAGAACAGAACCTGACCCTGCTGACAGATTTTTATGAGCTGACAATGGGGAACGGATATTTTTTGAACGGGTTTTATAAAAAGCAATCGTACTTTGATGTGTTTTACCGCAGCGTGCCGGACGGAGGCGGCTTTGCCATCGCCTGCGGGCTGACGGACGTGATCGATTATGTGAAGAACCTGCATTTCAGTGAAGGGGACATTGAATTCCTTCGCAGCAAAAAGATTTTTGACGAAAAGTTCCTGGCGTATTTACGCAAATTTAAATTTACGGGAGATATTTACGCGATTCCGGAAGGGACTCCCGTATTTCCCTATGAACCGATCATTACGATCAAAGCGCCGGCGGCGGAAGCCCAGCTGATGGAAACTTTCATTCTGCTGTGCATCAACCACCAGTCCTGTATCGCCACCAAGGCCAACCGCATCGTCCGGGCGGCGGCAGGGCGGCCGGTAATGGAGTTCGGTTCCCGCCGGGCCCAGGGGGTTTCCGGTGCGGTGATCGGCGCCCGGGCCGCTTATGTAGGCGGCTGCGCGGCGACGGCCTGCACCCTGACGGATGAGCTGTACGGGGTTCCGGCTACAGGTACCATGGCCCATTCCTGGGTGCAGATGTTTGACACGGAGTACGAAGCCTTTAAGTTCTACGCGGAAACGTATCCCAATAATGCGGTGCTGCTGGTAGACACTTATAACACACTGAAGAGCGGCATTCCCAATGCTATTAAAGTATTTAAGGAATATCTGGCCACCGGTAAAAAGCTTGGCAACTTCGGCATCCGTCTGGATTCCGGGGATCTGGCCTATCTCACAAAAAAAGCCCGGATCATGCTGGATGAAGCGGGCCTGCAGGACGCTAAAATTGTAGTATCCAACTCTCTGGATGAATACCTGATCCGGGACCTTCTGCAGCAGGGGGCGAAGATCGATTCCTTCGGCGTAGGCGAGCGCCTCATCACCAGCAAGAGCAGCCCGGTCTTCGGGGGCGTGTACAAGCTGGTGGCGGTGGAAAAGGACGACGGTTCCATTGTACCGAAAATTAAAATTTCCGAAAACACAGCGAAGATTACCAATCCGGGATTCAAGAAAGTGTATCGCTTCTACGACAAAAAAACCGGGAAAGCCATTGCGGATGAAATCTGCCTGCGGGATGAAGTGATTTCCGAAGCGCTGCCTCATACGATTTTCGATCCGGAGGCGACATGGAAGCAGCGGACTCTGAAAGACTTCCGCATCCGGGAGCTGCAGGTTCCCATCTTCAAAGGCGGCAAGCTGGTCTATAAGAACCCGGGCCTGAAAGAACTGCAGGCCTATTGCTTAAAAGAAGTGGAGGGCCTGTGGGACGAAGTGAAACGGTTTGAAAATCCCCACAAATATAATGTTGACCTGTCCAAAAAATTGTGGACCCTGAAGCATGACATGCTGGATGCGGCAGGGAAACGGGCAGAATAAAACGACAAGTATGTGGTTGAAGAGTTTTTGAAGAAGTTCCTATACATTTAAATAAAAAGATAGCGCACAGGGATTGCGCAAAACACGTACGGTTTTGCAAAACCCTGTGCGCTATTTTTTTTGTAATAAATTGAATTCTTCCTTACAGCATCTTCATCAGCAGTTCTGTTGTCTGCTGCAGGTACGGTGCGTTGGTCTCTTCGATCTTTCCGTTGTCAACCGCTTCGGCCAGTACCGGATCGATGGGCAGCCGGTCCTGGCTGGTGACGCCGTGGGCGGCAGCGGTTTCTGCCAGACGGCTTTTGCCGAAGACGGGATACTCTTTGCCGCAGTCCGGGCATTTAAAATAACTGAAGTTTTCCACGATGGAAAGAACGGGCACATCCATCATCTTTGCCATGTTGCAGGCTTTTTCCACGATCATGCCCACCAGTTCCTGGGGAGAGGCTACTACGATGATGCCGTCTACCGGCATGGTCTGGAAAACGGTCAGAGGCACGTCGCCGGTTCCGGGAGGCATATCCACCAAAAGGAAATCCACGTCGCCGTAGATCACATCGGTCCAGAACTGCTGGATGGCTCCGGCGATGATGGGACCCCGCCATACCACCGGATCCGTTTCATTCTGCAGCAGCAGGTTGATAGACATGACCTTGATTCCCATACGGCTTTCCATGGGGAATACGCCCCGGTCAGTCATGAGGGCGTGACCGTGGAGCCCGAAGGCTTTCGGGATAGAGGGACCGGTCACGTCGGCATCCAGAATGGCCACCTGTTTACCGGCCCGGCGCAGGGCTACGGCCAGCAGGGAAGTAACCATGGATTTTCCCACGCCGCCCTTGCCGCTTACAATGCCGATTACCTTTTTAATTTTACTTTCCTTGTGAGCCGGCTTTTTAAAGGAGGCCGGATCCTGCCGTTCACCGCAGTTGGCGGTGCAGCTTTCACAGTCGTGATTACAATTTGCCATGTTTTCATTCATCTCCTGTTTATTTTGGTATATAAATAATTCAGTGTTTTGTCATTATCGAACCGTACAAATTGGATCTGACAAAAAAAGCTTTGTAAATTACAGCTTACTATTGCAAATAATTTTTATTAACAAGTAATATATAAAATCTTATAAGAAATATTAATAAATGATTTGACATTCTTAATGAGAAATGTTACTATATTGTTGGAAACGGAAATGACTCTATTCAGTTGGTTCGTTTCATTATAACATAAAAGTTAATATTGTACAGTAAAGGTGCCCGAAAGGGCCTAACAGAGAAGTCCGGTGAAATACCGGCGCGGTCCCGCCGCTGTAAGGGGGAGCGAACTTCAGGATGTCACTGAAACGTTATGTTTTGGGAAGGCGAAGCGAGCTGCGAACCCGAGCCAGAAGAACTGCCTGTACTGGATTCACTTTCTGACCCGCGAGCGACGGGGAGGAGATGACTGCGGATTTGTTTTGGACGCAGCTGCCTTCTGACCGTCTTTTCGTAAAAGAAAAGACGTTTTTTATTTTGTTTATATTACGGCCTGGACAACCGTCATATAATGATTTGCCATTCTCAAACCTTCCTCATTCGTATGCGGGGTAGCGTCCGGTGAAAGCCGACGTTACCGCGCACGAATCCGGAAGAACTTCAGGGGAAGACAGGGCAGGGGCGCAGGTTGCATCGGAACTTTTTGGAAATGTTCTGATAGGGCAAAAGGTTTTTTCCTTTTTCGCGGTGATTGACTCTCAGACGACGGGCTTTTTTATTTTGCAAAATTTTGGCTACGAATTATTTGGAAATTTTTTAGAAAAGATTTTGCAAAATGAAAAACTGATTTTTCATTCGTATGTTTTTCTTGGGTAACATCCATCCGGCGACGGATGGTTTTACATAGATTCAGCGACCGGGCGCATTTCCCGGAAGGAGAATCACTATTCTATATGAGGAGGTAAATTGTTTATGGCTGAACAAACCAACGTCGAGCCGTCCAACTCCAAGCCGTTGACTGACAAGGAATTGGAAGAACTTCTGCATAAGTCCGAGCAGAACGCAACTTATCCGGAAGTTAAGTTTGATGAGTTTACAGTTCCCACTCCCGAAGAATGGGTGGCGGCCTGTAACGAACTGTTAAAAGGCAAGCCTTTTGACAAGCTGATGTACACCAAAAACTATGAAGGTATTACCTTCGACCCCATTTACACGCTGCGTAAATGGAAAGACATCCTTCCCACGGATGATTATCCGGGCATGGGTGACTTCCTGCGCGGCAGCACGGTAAACGGATACGTACATGAACCCTGGGGTATCGCGCAGGCATGCGATCTCACCGAACCGCAGGAAAACAATGAGCTGCTGAAATTTGAAATTTCCAAAGGCAGCACCGTGTACCATGTACGTGTGGACAGCGCGACCCTGGCAGGGGTTGACGTAAAAGATGCTGCCAAACCCGGCGACAAAGGCGTAAGCCTTACCACCGTGGAAGACATGCACACCTTACTGGCAGGACTGGATCTGGAAAAATTACCCTTTATGCTGTATACAGGGGAAGGTTCCGCCCGTCTGCTGGCTATGACCGTTGCAGCCCTGAAAGCTGCCGGCAAAAAGATTGAAAAACTCCACGGCATCGTAGGCGCCGACCCCATCGGCGAACTGGTTAAGAACGGCAAGACCGCGGAATCTCTGGACGAACTGTACGACCAGATGGCTGCTGTTATCAAATGGGCGGCTAAAAATACTCCTGGCCTGCGTACCATCCTGGTTCGCAGCACTGTTTTCTCCCTGGGCGGGGCTGAAAGCGTACAGGAAGTTGCCTATACTTATGCAGTAGCGGTTGAATATGTACGCCAGATGCTGAAACGGGGCCTGGACATCCATGAAATTTCCCAGGCTATCGCTTTTGAATTCAACCAGGGCGCTAACTTCTTCATGGAAATCGCAAAACTGCGCGCAGCCCGTCAGATCTGGGCTAACATCATGAAAGAGTTCGGCGCGGAAGAAGCGGACCGCGCTTCCTTCGTACACGGCCGCCCGGCTTCCTTTACCAAGACCGTTATCGACCCGTATGTTAACATGCTGCGTAACTGCACCCAGTCTTTCTCCAGTGTAGTTGGCGGTGTAAACACCTACGAAAACGAACCCTTCGACGAACTGATCCGCAAAGGCGACACCTTCTCCCGTCGTATTGCCCGCAACGTCCATATCATGCTGCAGGAAGAATTCGGCATGCTGGCTCCTATCGATCCGGCTGGCGGATCCTGGGCAGTAGAAGCGCTGACCAAGCAGATCACCGAAAAGATCTGGGCTAAATTCCAGGAAGTGGAAGCTGCCGGCGGTATCCTTGCCGCACTGAAAGACGGAAGCATCCAGAAGGCTATTGCCGAAGTGCTGGCAAGCCGCCTGAAAAACCTGGAACTGCGCAAAGACCGCGCCGTTGGCGTAAACATGTATCCTAACATGACAGAAGAACCCCTGGATCCCCGTCCGGAAAATACGGAAGAAATCAAGAAGATCCTGGTGGCTGCTGTGGAAAAATATGAAGCTGACGTTGACGCAAAAGAAGCCGAAGCAAAACTGGCCGCCGTTAAAGCTGCCGCTGCCGACGCTCTGGTTGACGCAGAAGTGGAAGCATTCGCCGCAGGCGCAACGATCGGCCAGGTAGCAAAAGCTGCATGCAAGGCCGCAGGCGACGTAACTGTAGAAGCGATTGCGGAACATCACTGGACCGAAAAATTCGAAGCCCTGCGCAAAGATACCGAAGCCTATATTGCCAAGACCGGCAAGAACGTGGAAGTATTCCTGGCCAACATGGGCCCGATTCCCCAGCATAAAGCCCGCGCTGACTTCTCCACCAGCTTCCTGCAGGTTGGCGAATTCAACGTTCATCTGAACAACGGTTTCCAGGATGACGAAGGCAAACCGGGTTCCCGTTGGGAAAAGGCTGCCGCTGCCCTGGCCGCCGGCATCGACGAAGCAGGCACCCCGTACGACTGCGCAGTAATCTGCTCCACCGACGCTACTTATCCGGAAGACGTTCCGGCTATTGCCCCGCTGCTGAAGAAAGCCAACCCGAACATGAAACTGTTCCTGGCCGGCGCTCCTGCCAAAGATATGAAACAGACCTATCTGGATGCAGGCGTGGACGACTTCATCAGCGTATCCGCAAACTGCTTCGAAATTCTGAAAGACTTACAAAAGAGGAAGGGGATGATTGAATAATGGCTAATCTGAATCCTGATTTCACCAAGATCGCCTTTCCTGAACATCCCCATTGTTCTTATGAGGAATGGAAGAAAGGCCTGGAGAAGAAAACCGGTGAAAACTGGGACGCTCTGAAAGGCACCACCCTGGAACGTATCCCGGTTGATCCTCTGTATACCCAGGATATTTACGCATCCTGCAACCATTTGGATTTCATGAGCGGTATTCCTCCGTTCCTGCGTGGACCATACTCCACCATGTACGTATTCCGTCCCTGGACGGTACGCCAGTATGCCGGTTTCTCCACTGCAGAAGAATCCAATGCTTTCTACCGCCGCAACCTGGCAGCAGGCCAGAAAGGTCTGTCCATCGCGTTCGACCTGCCGACGCACCGCGGCTACGACGCGGATAACCCCCGTGTTGTAGGCGACGTTGGTAAAGCAGGCGTATCCGTTTGTTCCATGTTAGATATGAACATCCTGTTCTCCGGAATTCCTCTGGACCAGATGTCCGTATCCATGACCATGAACGGCGCCGTACTTCCGATCCTGTCCTTCTTCATCGTATCCGGTGAGGAACAGGGCGTAGATAAGAAGATCATGGCCGGTACCATTCAGAACGATATTCTGAAGGAATTCATGGTTCGTAACACTTACATCTATCCGCCTGATATGTCCATGCGTATCATCGGTGATATTTTCGAATACACCACCAACTACATGCCCAAGTTCAACTCTATCTCCATTTCCGGTTACCACATTCAGGAATGCGGCGCTACCTGCGATCTGGAATTAGGTTACACCCTGGCGGACGGCATGGAATATATCCGTACCGGTGAAAAAGCCGGCCTGAAAGTAGACGCCTTCGCAAAACGTCTGTCCTTCTTCTGGGATATGGGCAAGAACTACTTCATGGAAGTAGCCAAGATGCGTGCGGCCCGTGTACTGTGGGCTAAGATCCTGAAGAGCTTCGGCGCCCAGAATCCGAAATCCATGGCACTGCGTACCCACTCCCAGACTTCCGGCTGGTCCCTGACCGAACAGGATCCTTTCAACAACATTTCCCGTACCTGTATGGAAGCTATGTCCGCAGCTCTGGGCCACACCCAGTCCCTGCACACCAACGCGCTGGACGAAGCTATCGCACTGCCTACCGACTTCTCCGCACGTCTGGCCCGTAACACCCAGCTGTACATCCAGGACGAAACCAAAGTCTGCAAGATCATCGATCCCTGGGGCGGTTCCTACTATCTGGAATACCTCACCAACGAGATCATCCGCCGTGCCTGGGCTCATATCCAGGAAGTTGAATCCCTGGGCGGTATGGCCAAAGCTATCGCTACCGGCCTGCCGAAGATGCGTATCGAAGAATGCGCGGCCCGTCGTCAGGCAGACATCGACAGCGGCAAAGAAACCATCGTTGGCCTGAACAAATACCGTCTGGCCAAGGAAGACCCGCTGAACGTACTGTCTATCGATAACACCGCCGTTCGTAACGCCCAGATCAAACGTCTGGAAAAACTCCGTGCGGAACGGAATCCGGAAGCGGTTGCCCGTGACCTGGCAGCCCTGACCGCAGCAGCGGAAAGCCGCGAAAACGGCAACCTGCTGGAATGCGCCGTACAGGCTGCACGCGATCGTGCATCCCTGGGCGAAATTTCCGACGCTATCGAAAAAGTTTCCGGTCGTTTCAATGCTGTTATCCACACCGTATCCGGCGTATACAGCAGCGAATTCAGCGGCAACGACGATATGGAAAAAGCCAATGCGCTGGCGAAGGAATTTGAAAAACTGGAAGGCCGCCGGCCTCGTATCTTCCTGGCCAAGATGGGTCAGGACGGTCATGACCGCGGACAGAAAGTACTGGCGACCTCCTTCGCTGATATGGGCTGGGACGTTGACGTAGGGCCTCTGTTCCAGACTCCGGAAGAAACTGCACAGGACGCAGTGGACAACGACGTTCACATGGTCGGCTTCTCCTCCCTGGCTGCAGGTCACAAGACCCTGCTGCCGGCCCTGGTAGAAGAGCTGCGCAAACGCGGCCGTGAAGATATTCTGGTAACCATCGGCGGCGTTATCCCCGCACAGGATTACGATTATCTGTATGATCATGGCGCAGCCGCCATCTTCGGACCTGGTACCAACATTCCGAAGTGCTGCATCAAACTGCTGCAGATGTTAGTAGACCGTGCAAAAGAGGAAGCTGCTCAGGAATAATTTAAGTGTAAAGAGTTTATGGCGCTTGCCTGCCCCTGTTACTATAACAGGGGCAGACAGCCCATTTCTTTTACAGGGAAATCCGGGAGGCAGGCCCTCAGGGGCTGCCGACTGGTTAATTTCATATATATGGGCCGTTGCATAAAAGGCGGAACATATATAGGAAAGTTGAGATGATAATCATGCCTGAAATTCCAAAATCGGATCTGCACCCTAGCTGGGTGCCAGAAGAAGCAAATGAAAACTTTGCCTGTTCCGTAATGGGTGGCATTGATACAAAGGTCAATGCCAACTCGGAAGAAAAAGTCTATGATCCCAATGCAGTCCGCCGGGTTCCGTTGCGCAGGAAACCCACCATTGACGAAATCATTAAGGGCGTAGGCGAAGGCAATCGCGTGATGTTATCCAAAGCGATTACCCTGATCGAGAGTAACGCTCCCAAAGATTTTGACAAAGCCCAGCGGGTATTGCAGGGTCTGCTGCCTAAAACGGGCAAGGCGCTGCGCATCGGTATCACCGGCGTACCCGGCGCGGGCAAGAGTACCTTTATTGAAGCCTTTGGCCAGCTGCTTTGCAGCATGGGCTATAAAGTGGCCGTACTGGCCGTCGACCCCACCAGCCCTCTGACGGGCGGTTCCATCCTGGGGGATAAGACCCGTATGCAGAACCTGTCACGGGAACCCAACTGCTTCATCCGTCCCACTCCTTCCGGCGGTACGCTGGGCGGTGTGGCCCGCAAAAGCCGGGAGACCATGATGCTCTGCGAAGCGGCAGGGTATGACGTGATCCTGGTGGAAACCGTAGGCGTAGGCCAGTCGGAAACCACGGTCCGCAACATGGTCGACTTCTTTATGCTGGTAGTGCTCACCGGTGCAGGGGATGACCTGCAGGGCATCAAAAAAGGTATTATGGAACTGGCAGACGCCATTGTGGTCAATAAAGCCGATGGCGAGAACCTGGCCCGGGCTACTGTGACCCAGGGCGAATACGAACGTATGGTGGAATTCATCCGTCCGGCAACGGAAGGGTGGAAGACCCACGCTTACAAATGCTCTGCCCTGACCCACGACGGTTTGCCCGAACTGTGGGCCGTGATGCGGAAGTTTGAAAAAGAAACGAAAGAGTCCGGCGTGTTCCAGAAGCGCCGCAAAGCCCAGCTGTTGTCCTGGGTACGCGGCATGATCGACGAACACCTGCATAACCTGTTCTTTAACGATCCCATGATCAAAGGACGTATCCCGCTGGTTGAACATTCCGTGGTCAACGGGCTGATCTCTCCCAGCCAGGCCGTTACCGAGCTGATCCGCTGCTTTGATATGGACCGTGCGGCTGCCAGGCATTACGAGAGCGGCAAGCTGTAAAGAAACACGACGCGCAATGGCGCGAAAAAAGAAGGGCAGGAAACCTGATCACTTCCTGCCGGTCAGTTGCTAAAGTTTTTGCAAAAATTTTGCCGGCTTTAGGCCCGGCGTATAAAAAGGCGTTTCACAGCGGCTACCGCCTTGGCTGCTGTGCAATAAATGAACCCCTGTCCGTTGTACTGCGGGCAGGGGTTTTAACTTTAAGTATAATAATAGCGTGCAAGGTTTCAAATACTGTACAGTTTTTTTGTTTTGCTAATATGTTAATAATCCGGATACTCATTCAGGGGGTCTTCGTCTTTGCCAACCATGGCAAACATGTCGGTGGTTTCCCGGTTATAGGGAAGTTTGGATTTGATGCGGCCCTGTTCCTGCAACAGGCGTTCCGCTTCCAGGGGCATGCTTTCCATGCGTTTTAATTTTTTGT
>Ga0310695_10003701_pt1 | contig 29481 bp, 22 predicted proteins | sample RumenRJG_04DNA_FD_203882 | JGI IMG/M metagenome (GOLD analysis project Ga0310695, IMG submission 203882) | Bovine rumen microbial communities from Lethbridge, Alberta, Canada - RJG_04 (v2) (version 2) | ecosystem: Host-associated > Mammals > Digestive system > Stomach > Rumen | place: Canada...
CAAACGGACCACAGCGCGCAAAGTGTCGCCGCCAAAAAGCTGGACAAGGTAAGTGTTGCTAAAGTGAATCGAGCCGTTTGACAAAAAGGAATTGCCGACAACTCCCAAAAGACAGCCCAAAATTCCAGCCGTGATTGTAAGCATCAAAGTTTCGGCCAAGTATTCCAGCGCGATAAAACGGCGGCCGGCGCCAATCGCTCTAAGCGCTCCGGTTTCTTTGGAACGGTCCAACGCCGCGATTACAAGCGTGTTGTTTACAATGATAAAGCCTGTTCCGATTATGATTATAAGGCCGATGTTAAAAATAAGGCGCATCCAATAAATGTATTGGGCAGCCATGCCGGCGGCGGCGCGCCAATCTACAGCTTGGACAGGCCATTCGCGCTTGGCAAACTCGCGGTTAAACTTTCTAATCGCAAACCTTGCGGGAACGCCAGGAGCGACAGAGCATACAATGTAATTCCAAATTGTCTCTTCGCTAACCTGTTCAGGCTCTTCAACCGTTTGCGCCGCCGCTTCTTGGGCTTGCGGAGCGTCCTGGTCAAAGTCTCCGTCCGCAAAAAAATCGTCCGACTCAAAATCCTCGCAGTCGCCGAACAAGTCGTCTATTCCGCCTTCGTCAAGGTTTTCCAACAAACCGGAATTGTCTTGGGTAAAAAGGCTTGCGTCGATTTCGGTTGAGTTCAAGCCGATCAAGGGACGAAGAACGGAAGGGTTTATCAAAACGATTTTATCCTGCAAGTCGTTGTGGACGGCGTACTCGTAAACGGCGCTCAAAGTGGCCGCCCTTAAAGTGTATGAGGAACCGGTAAACCCCGCCAACTGGATTTGGTCGCCGACCTGGAGCGATACGTTATACGCGTCGTTTATCTTTTGAAGCATTTCTTTGGAAAGCATCATAGCGTCTTCGTTAGACGAATACGGCCTTCCTTGGAGGATTTGTATTCCCGGCATAAGCTGAGCGTAATTCTCGCCGTCAACGCCAAAAAAATAAGCGGCATAATTGCTGTCGCCAAAACGCAGCGCGGCTTGTCCCGTAATTTGCGGAACCGCCTGCTTTACATATTCCGATTCCGAAACGTAGGAATAAATGTCGCTGTAAGGAATAAGCTGGGGCAATTCGCTCAAATCTCCGGTAACCGGAGTCTCGTCGCCGAACAAGCTCATAGGAAACTGCGCTTTTGGGCGGATTACGATGTCTCCCGTAAAATTTTGGCTGAATGTTTTTTCGATTCCAGACTTGGTTCCGTCAAAAACCGCGTTGGCCATAACCAAAACGGCGATGGAAAAGGCGATAAAAAGGATAATCACCAAGGAACTTTTGCGCGAAATGATATTTTTAAACGCGAAATTCAGCGTAAACATAAGACACTTATTATAGTAAATTGCGGCGTTTTTTTCAAGTTGCCCAGACGAACCACAAAAGCAAGGCCGCGGCGCCTGTGGTCAAAAGCGTGAACGGGCCGCCAATCTTTAGCCAAGAGGCAAAATTCATCGGCTGGCCCTCTTTTTTTACAATGCCCATAGCGACAACGTTGGCGCTGGCGCCATAGGGGGTCAAATTTCCGCCCAAGCAAGAGCCGACCAAAAGCGCGAACATGTACAATTCCGGCGCGATGCCGGCCGATTTAGCCAGGCTTGCGGCCACAGGAAGCATTACGATTATATATGGAACGTTGTCAATAAAGCCCGAAAGAATTATTGAGACTAAAAGTATCAAAACAAAGGCGCCCAGCTTGCTTCCGCCCGTAATTCTAGCCAAAAAGTTGGCAAAATCCAAAAGCAAGCCGGATTCGCTTAACGCTCCCACGACCACAAAGATTCCTATTAAGAAGAAAATCGTCTCCCAATCCAAGCCTTTGACCAATTCCCAAATCTCGCCGGCGCTCTTTTTTTGCGAAAAAAAATGCCAGGCAAGGCCAATTAGCCCAAGCGCAAGGACAAAGCCGCCGCTTGCAAAGGCAAACTCTATTTTTAGGAACGAAATCGCGGCAAGGCCAAAAATCATCAAAAGCAAAAGCGCTGTCGGAAAAAGCGAAATGACTTTTGTTTCCTCAACCTCAAGCTTTTCTTTTGCGTTCCTAAAAATAAAGTAAAAGAAAACGCAGCCTACAAGCAAGCCCATTTGGATAAAGAAAAAAATCGAAATGCGGCCGCCGTGGACAAAAAAGTCGTTGAAAGTGTATCCGGCAAAAGAAGCGAAAATCATTGACGGCGGATCGCCGACCAAAGTCGCCGTTCCTTCAAGGTTTGACATCACGGCCAAGCCCATCATAAAATTTGCCGGATTAAGCTTTAGCTTTTTGCAAAGAGCCAAAGCGATTGGCGCCATAACCAAAACGGTCGCGACGTTCTCCACAAAAATGGAAATGATTCCAGTCATCGCCAAAATCAGGACAATCGCTATTCCAGTGCTTGGAGAATACTTAATGATCATGTCGGCCACCCGCGACGGTGCCATGGAATAAATAAAAAGCGCGGCGATTATCATCGAGCCGACGTAAATCATCAAAACATTCCAATTGATTAATTGCGTCAGCGAATGCCGCAAGGCAAAAAGCCGGCCGCTTCCTTCAAAAACGCCGGCCGGAAAAACCGTTCCAAGAACTATCGCGATTGCGGCGGCTCCCAAAGACCAAAAAACTTTTTTGTTCTGAAAAACAATGACAAGCGCGTACATTACCAGCGCTAAAGCCAAAATGAAAAATTTCACTTAGTGACATCCTGATCGAAGTATTTCAACGATATTCTTTCCAAGGTTCCGTCGGAACGCATTGATTCAAGAGCTTTGTTCATCTCCAACAGCAAAGTCAAGTTTTGCGGATTCCTTCTGCATGGAATCGCAATTTGATAAACTTGGTCATACACCGCGACTACTTTTATCGCGGCATTGGGATTGTTTTTCATGTAATAAGAAAAAGTGAAAAATGAGTTAATCGTTGTGTCAACGCGGTTTTGCGAAAGCAAATTTACCGTTTCCTCAAAAGTGTCAATGACAATCGGAATGGCGCCGTATTTTGTCGCGATTTCCTCATAAGTGCTTCCTTTCGAATTGGCCGCAGTTTTTCCGGCCAAATCTTCAAAGGATTTTATTCCGTTGTTGTCCTTGCGCACGATCAGCACAGACCTTCCAAAAGCGTACGGATCTGTGTAATAAAAGCGCGCCTGCCTTTCCGGAGTGACGGCGACGCCATTCATCACGATGTCGCACTCGCGCTTTTCCAAACTGCTCAACAATCTTTCCCATTCAATTTCCAAAAACTTAGCGCGAAGCCCCATGCGGGCGCACATTTCTTTCGCGATTTCTATATCGTATCCAACCAGCTCGCCGCTTTCGTCATGAAAATTCCAAGGCTCCCATACGCCTTCTGTGGCAATGACAAGCTCGCCCTTGGCTTTTATTTGGTCAAGCAAAGTTTTTTGCGGCGACCGATGGCAAGCCAAAAGTGAAAAACAAAAAAGGCCGACAAACGCAATCAACAGTTTTTTCATAACACCCTCTTTTTATATCCACATGGCTTGCTGCAGCTTGGCCGCCTCTTCCGGCGACAAATTGTCCGAAGCCGTTTTAAATTTAAGTTCCTGGTTCTTAATGCTGACGACCGTCTCGCTTGCGACAGACTTGGTGATGAAGGTGTTGCCGCCAATCACAGAATTTTTTCCAATAACTGTGTCGCCGCCCAAAATCGAGGCGCCCGAATAAATCGTAACGTTGTCCTCGATCGTAGGATGGCGCTTTACGCCCTTTAGCTGCTGGCCGCCGTTTGTGCTCAAAGCGCCCAAGGTGACGCCTTGGTAAACCTTGACATGTTCGCCGATAACGGTGGTCTCGCCGATGACGATTCCCGTTCCGTGGTCGATGAAAAAATACTTTCCCAGCGTGGCGCCGGGATGAATGTCGATTCCCGTCTTGCTGTGCGCCCATTCAGTCATGATTCTTGGAATCAGCGGAACGCCCAAGACAAAAAGCTCGTGCGCCAAGCGGTTGACCGCGATCGCGAAAAAGCCTGGATAAGACAAAATGATTTCCGTCTTGTCAAAAGCGGCGGGATCTCCGTCGTAGGCCGCCTGCAAGTCGCTTTCCAAAAACTCGCGCACGCGGGGTATCCGGTCAAAAAACTCGTGAGTTATAAGCCGCGCCCGCTCGCGGAGTTTTTCTTCCGCCGCTTTCGCGTTTTCCGGAAGCTTTTTTAGCGCCAAGAAAATCTGCTTGTTCAAGACAAGCATGACCTCGCGGCACAAGACGGAAATGTAATTTTCAAAGTCGCTAACTTTATATTCGCGCTCGCGAAAGTATCCCGGAAAAAGGATCCTAAAGAATTTTTCTATCAATCCCTGGACCAACACAACGTCAATTTCGACTTCGTCGTCGGTCTTATTGATGAAAAAATCCTCTTTTTTGTAATGCTCAAGAATTCCGCGGATGGAACTTGTCTCAAGCATTTCATAATTTTCCGGCATTATTCTAGAATAGCGCCTTTTTAATTATTTTTCTAGTCTGTTGACCAAATAGGGAATCGCCTTTTCAAACTTTACGCCGTAGAAGTGCGAATCGTCGCCAAGAGTCTTTTTCATGGACTCAACGACAAAATCCGCGGCGATCGAGGCCGCTTCCAAGGCGCTCTTGCCCCTCAAAAGCGAGCCCGCAAAGGCCGAAGCGTAAACGTCGCCAGTTCCGTGCATGGCGGCAGGCAAACGCTCGTGGAAGTAATACTCGATCTTTTTTCCGTCAGAAACGGCGGCTCCCAATTTTGAAGGCTCGTAGCTTACGCCTGTAATGACGACATTCTTGGCGCCCAATTTATGCAAACCGGCGATCGTTTTTTCGATGTAGGCCTGGTCGTAGCCGCTTTCGATGTATTCCTGGCCAAGAAGGAAGCTGGCTTCGGTCAAGTTGGGAAGAACGTAATCCGCCTCCGCCACAAGTTTGGCCATTTCTTTTGGGAAGTCCGCGTCAAAGCCGGCGTAAAGCTTTCCGTTGTCGGCCATGGCGGGGTCAACGATTTTTACCGCTCCGCTTGAACGGGCGGCCTTTTTAAAGATGTCCAAAATGTGCGGAATCTGCGCTTTTGAAACATAGCCTGTGTAAAAGGCGTCAAAGTCGATTTTTTCCTTAATCCACTGGTCAAGAATTTTTGGCATTTCGTCGGTAAGGTCGCGGAAAGTCCAGGCGCTAAAGCCCTTTCCTGTATGGTTAGAAAGAACGGAACTTGGCAAAATGCCGGCCTCAATTCCGCAAGCGCTGATAATTGGAAGGGCGACAGTGAGCGAGCACTGTCCCACGCAAGAAATGTCCTGAATTGTAAGAAGTCTGTGATCCTGAGCCATTTTTTAATCTCCTATGCTTGTAAATCTAGCGAAAAACTGGTATCATTCATATACCCAATTTTAATAAATTTTTATAATGCCAGATGATAACGATAGACTTTAGCAAAAGGAAGGGCCAAGGCCTTTCCGACTTTTTGTACAGCTCGATAAAAAGGCAAATCGTCTCCAAGATCATAGCAGCCGACGAGCGCCTGCCTTCCCGCCGCGCCCTGGCGCAAAACTTAAAGGTAAGCGAAATCACCGTGCAAAACGCCTACGCCCGCCTAATAAGCGAAGGCTACATTTATTCGGAAGAAAAGCGTGGATACTTCGCGCAGGGAATTCCTTCAGGCGGAACTTTCTTGACGGACGCGGCGCGAAAAATTCCGCAAGAGGACGAGGAGCCGCAAAAGGGCAAGGACGCCAATTGGCTTGCGGACTTTAAAAGCAATTCCACGAACTTTGAAAAATTTCCCTTCAGCCTTTGGGCCCACCTTATGCGGCAAGTCTTGAACTCCGGCGACGAGCGGCTCCTGCAAAAAATTCCAAGCGGCGGCGCGGACGAATTGCGCAAAGCCATTTCCCGCCACTTGCGCCGTTTTAGGATGATTGAGGCCAGCCCCGAGCAAATAGTCATCGGAGCGGGAACTGATTTTTTGTACACGCAGCTGGTCCACTTTTTTGGAGCGGACAAAACATACGCCGTGGAAAATCCCGGCTACCGGCAATTCGCTTCCGTGGCAAAGCTGTGCGGCGCAAAATGCGTGGCGGCCGGCCTGGACAAAAGCGGAATAAAGACAAGCAAGCTTAAGGACGCGCAAATCGTCCACGTCTCTCCCCTGCACCATTTTCCGACAGGAATCGTAATGCCCTACGCCCGCCGCTTTGAGCTTTTGGAATGGGCGGCGAGCGAAAAAAAGCGCTTTATAATCGAAGACGACTACGACTCGGAATTTCGCTTCAACGCAAAGCCCATAGAGCCGCTCTTCAGCGCGGCGGCCGCCTCGGAAAAAACGCGCGGACACGTGATTTACATCAACACGTTCTCAAAGACGCTCGCTCCGTCAATAAGAATTTCATACATGATTCTGCCGCAAAACTTGGTCCAAGAATATTACAAAAAAAACGGCTTTTATTCCTGCCCTGTCTCCGCGTTTGAACAATACACGCTCGCCCGCTTCATAGACGAAGGCCACTACGAAAAGCATTTGACAAAAATGAAAAACCACTACCGCAATCTGCGCAACGACTTGATTCGCGCCTTGAGCGCCAGCCGCCTTTCAAAGAGCTGCGAAATCCTTGAAGAAAATTCCGGCCTGCACTTTATTCTGCGAATCAAGTCAACTGAATCCGGCAAGAAGCTCCAGGGCCGCCTGTCGGAAAAAGGAATAAATGTTGCCTTGCTTAGCGATTTTTATTACAATAAGCCAAAAGACCAAAGCTCGCGCGCGGACTTTGTGATAAACTATTCGGGCATCCAAAAAAACAAAATCGCGCAAATAGTAAAAAAAATGGAGGCGGCCCTTTGTTGAAATTTAACGTTCTCTTTCAAGACCAAAACATCGCCGTCATTTGCAAAAGCGAAAACTTGTTGAGCGTTCCCTATCCAGGCTGCCGCGCGAAGACCGCGCTTAGCCTTTTGGAGGAAGCGATGAGAAAGCGCGGAACTTTTTCATCCAAGCATAGGCCATTCGCCGTCCACCGCTTGGACAAAGACACAAGCGGCGTTATGATGTTCGCGCTTAACGAACGCGCGCAAAAAACGATTATGGATTCTTGGCAAACGATGGTCACCGAGCGCCTTTACCGCGCCGTGGCCGAAAATCCGCGCGGCGGCAAAAGCGCCCTTCCAGACGAAGGAACGATTGACAGCCCGCTTGCCTACAACGCTTACAACATCGCCTACGTTCCCAAAGGCGGAGCGGAAGGCGGAAAAGACGGCAAATTAAAAACAGTATCGGCTCGGACCAACTACAAAATCATCGCGCGCGGAAAACAATTCACAATGTTCGAGCTTTCGTTGGACACCGGCCGCAAAAACCAAATCCGCGCCCACTTGGCAAGCCTTGGATTTCCGCTGTGCGGCGATAAAAATTACAGGGCCAAGACGAACCCCTTTGGCCGCCTGGCCCTGCACGCGCGCGTTTTGGAATATGTAAACCCGTGGACCAAAGAAAAACAGCGCTTTGAAGTCCCCGAGCCTCCGGAGTGGCTTAGATCTTGTAGCTCTTTATAAGCTCCAGAACCTGGCTGTTCAACCTTGTGTTGTTCTCGGATTCAGCCGAAGACTTTTTGGCCTGGTTTAGAATTCCTTCGATTGAGTTCTTGATGCTGGCGGTAAGAATCGTAATTTCGCTGGCCGAAGTTCTAAGCTCGTCCATGCGAGAGAAGACCTTTTCGCTTTGCTCTTGCATTTCCGCGCTGGCTTCTTGAATGGAGCCGGAAGAGGAATCGACGACTTCCATCGATTCAAGCAATTTGTTCGCGCCTTCTTGCTGCTCGTCAACGCTGGCCAAAACCTCAGAAAGCATTGACTGGATTTCTCCAATCCTTGTGTCCAAACTTTGGAACGAAGAAAGAGAAAGCTTTGACGCGTCAACGATTCCCGTAATCGCGTCTGTAATAGACTTGATCAAATTGCCGATGCTCTTTGACTGCTTGGCCGAGCTTTCGGCCAAATTGCGAATCTCGCCGGCAACAACCGCAAAGCCTTTTCCTGCGGCGCCGGCATGGGCAGCCTCAATTGACGCGTTCATGGCCAGCAAGTTTGTTTGGCTTGCGATGTTGCGGATTACGGCGTTGGCTTCTTTTAGCTTTCCGGCTTGGGCTTGGATTTCGCCAACCTTGTCCACAACAGTCAACTGGTCCTTCTGGCCGGTCTTTGAGTCGTTAACCAAGTGCTCGTACTTTTGCGAAATCTTTGAAACATTCTCGTCGATGCTTTTAATGTTGGCGGAAATCTCATTGACGTTGGAAGAAATTTCGGAAATGGCGGAAGCTTGCGTTCCGATTCTTGAAGACAAAATATGAATCGACCTGTTGACGTTGGAGCTGCTTTCGGCAACCATGTCCATCGTCTCGTTTTGAATCTTTGAACGGGCGCTGATTTCTTGAACGCGCTCGGTGGTTTTTTGAACGTCGCCGATTGTCGATTGCGAGTGGCCTTCGATTTCCGTTCCTGAGTATACAAGCGAGGCTACGGCCTCTTTGATTGTCTTGAACATTGTGGAAAGAGTTTCCGTAAGCTTGTTGCAGCTTTCAACCAACTCGCCGATCTCGTCCTTTCTCTTAACGGGAATTTTCTTTGACAAGTCGGCCTTGCCTGTGGCGATGTCATTGATTTCCACCGTAACTTTTTTCATTCTATCGAACAAAATCTTTAACGCAAAGTTTACGATAAAAACAGTGGCCAAAAGCAAAAGAACGGAAATAACGCTTATATGAATGACAAGCCATTTGATTTGGGAGCGCAAGGGGGTCGCGTCATAGTCCGCGGCGATAAAGCCGATCGTCTGGCTTCCGTCCGTAATGGGCGCGAATACTGTAATAAGCCAGCCCCAGCCTTCTTGCTTTTCCATTTTGCTGGCTTGAACCGTTCCGGTTGACATGGCAAGCAAAGCGGGCTCTCCATAGTTGTCCTTTGTTTCCAAAGTTCCGATCGGAGAAAAATTCTCCTCGTCGTCGGGATCGCAAGAGCCGTCAACGACATACATATATTCCTTGTCGTTTGCGGGAACCATCGTGTAAAAATACTTTGCGGAAGACGTTTCTTTCATGGTAAGCAAACTTTCATGAATCGCCTTGTATCGCAAAGAATCCTGGTTTTGGTCCTCCATAACTCTGCGGAAATTAGCCATGTTTCCCTTAAGGTACGCGGCGCCGCGCTCAACAAGAGGCGTTCCATCCGACACAAAAGTGTTGACGCAAATCTGAGCAGTCTCCCTGATTGAAAGAACCGAGAACAAAACAATAGCCGCAGCAAAGAACGCGGAGATAAAAATGGTATATTTTACCCTCAAAGAAAGTGTCTTCATAACTGAATATTATATATCTGAAAATTGACTTTTTCAAGTTTTTTTTTAATAATATGCTTGCAATGATTAACCCGAACAAACTTTTTCAGTTGAGCGGCGGCCAACAAAGGCGCAAGCTTGCCCTGTGCTTTGGAGCCTTGGAACGCGACATTTTGGGAATAGCCGAAAAAGGCACGGAATACAAGTTTTCCACAATGCCCAGGGCAGACTACATAAAGGCCTTGTGCCGCGTATTTTTGCAAGACCCAAAGATTTCGGCGGACGCGGCCCAAAAACTCTCCGCCATTCTCCAACAAGAGCCTTTTGACGAACGCCTTGCCTGCAACCTGGCCCGCAACGAGCTTTTGGCCATAATCGGAACCTTTCCCGCCGAATGGGACTTGATCATCGCGCCCCACCCCAACGCTGGGCCGGAGGGAACGGTTGCAAAACGCGGATTTTTTCCCGGCCTTAAAGTTTACGCAGAGGACATCCGCTCGCCCTTTAACTTGGGCTCAATTTTCAGAACGGCCGAAGGAATGGGCGCCGAAAAGCTTTACCTTAGCCCGGGCTGCTGCGACCCAGCCCATCCCCGCTCGCAAAGAAGCGCCATGGGCTGCATCGAAACCTTGCCCTGGGAACGGGCTGGGCTTGACGATTTGAACGAAGAAAACATTTTTGTCCTGGAAACGGGCGGAACCCCAATCGATGAATTTGAATTTCCTAAAGAGGGAGTTTGCATTATCGGTTCGGAAGAATTGGGAGCCAGCCCGCAAGCGCTTGCAAAAGCGTCTTACGGCCGCGTCACGATTCCGATGAAAGGCCTAAAAGCCTCGCTAAACGTCGGCGTGGCCTTTGGAATTTTAATGCAGAAATGGGTCGAGTCGTTGTAGAAACAGTACGGCTGTTTTTGCGAACCTTGTGAGCAAAAATGTTGCCGCTTATGCGGCGTCTTTTGCTCTTTGGCTTTCCAACGATTTACTCGCCGCTCTCTTGTTTGTGGAAGGCGTCGTAGAGCTGCTTTGAAATCTTTTGGAACTGGCTTTCGTTGGTAAGCTTGAATTCCTTAAGCACGTCCACGTCGATTTGATAGAAGGCCACTTCCTCTCTTTGGTAGTGGGTCATAAGGTCGGCCAAGTAAACTACGTGAACCAATTTCTTCACTTCTTCGGGAGCGGAGTCCGGAGCGTGGTGATAGCGGATCGCGCTTACGATTACGTCGGGGAAGTTCCAGTTTTCGGCAACGCGCGCTCCGATTTCGGCATGGTTTACGCCTGCCACAAGTTTTTCGAATATTTCTACCGAAATGTTCTTTTCTATGCTCATCTTGCGGACGCCGTTGATAAAGTCCGGGTGGCTGGTTTCAAAAATGATTTTTCCCATGTCGTGAAGGAGGCCGCAAACATAAGCGTCCTCAACCACGTTGCGGTTGCCCGAGAAAAAGTTGCGCGCCAAATTGTACGAATAGAAAGCGACTTGGTAGGCGTGCGACCACAAGTCTTCCTTGCCTCCGCTAACTTTGGCGAACGACTGAACCGCTCCGATGGAGAAAAGAAGGTTCTTGATTCCGCGCAAGCCTACAAGCTTTACGGCGTCGTAAATGCTGGAGCAAGGGCTGGCCAAGGCAAAGGCCGCCGAGTTTACCAATTTGAGCAATTCGGCGCTGAGCGAAACGTCGTTTGAAATCTGCATGGCGATGTCGCTCATCTTTGAATCCGGGTTGCTCAAAAGACGGTTAATCGCCGAAATGTTCTCCGGGAATTGGGGAAGCTCGTCTATAACCTTAACAAATTCTTCGGAAATAAAATTGATTTCTTCCAAGGTCTTTGAATTAAGCGGAAGAATGATGCGGGTGATTGTCTCGCCGTTTTCGCAAATAACCTGGAAGTTCTCTTCGGTAAGGCCGATCTTTTCAAGCATCAAAATCATGATTACAAGGCCAAGGCCGGCGCCTTCGGAGCTGTCCAAAATTTGCTCCATCGCCTGCTCTACCGAAGTGTATTGCTGGGCGCGGCTAAGCTTGTCGTGAATGCGCTTGTATTCAAAAATAGTCAAGTCCGAATTGTTGCGGACTTCGATTTTTATCTTGTTGTTGCGGAATTGCAAAATCAAGCGAATATAAAGGCCGGCCTTTTTTTGCAAGCCCAAAAAATAATTGATGTCGTTGAGCGTGTCGGTCTTGAAAGTTTTCATTCCAAGCTCGTAGTCGGCTTGGTTTGTGATGTCAAGCTTTTTGAATTTAAAGTAAACGCGCTTTGTGTTGGCTTTTTTTGCGTTGGTGATCAATTCGCTCAAGCAGTACGAAAGGTACTCAACCATTTGAGTCTGGTCGAGCTCTTCCAAAAAAGCGCGCAGAATGTCGTCCATATACACTTCCATCTCGTGGGGAAGAGTGTATGTGGTGAGGGAAAGAGGAATTCCCGCGTTGATGGCGGTTCTAACCTTGTTTCTATCAACTTCTACTCGCTTGGCCTGAGGTGCCGGCATAATACGCTCCGATTACTTTTTTATCCAACTATATTAACAAAAAATATAATAAATTTCAAGGGAGTTGGGCCTCAAAAAAGCGCCTTGAATTTCTTACTATATTTTAGTATAATTTACGTTATGGTTTTTAAACTGATTTTCACAATCGCCTTGCTGGTTGCAGTGGCGGTTTTTAGCGGCTTTAACTTGGACAACCGCTGCAACATTTGGCTTTTTGGAAAAGTTTTTACAAACGCTCCGATTTTCATGACGATTTTGGTCTCTTTCGCGGCTGGAATCGTAGTAACCCTTCCGGCGGTGTTTTTGCGCGGCGAAAGGAAAATGACTCCCGAGCAAGCCCGCGCCATGGCGGAACGACTTGAGCAAGCCGAAAAAAAGAGCTTGGAAAAGCAATTGAACCGCCAAAAGAAATTGGAAGAAGCCAAGCAAAAGGCCCAGGCCGCGCTGGAAAAAAAGCCGCGCGCCGCAAAAAAAAGCGCCCAAGATTCAGCCTCGGCGCAAACTTCCGCTCCGCAGGAAACTAAATGAAGCGCCTTGCCTTATTCTCCAGCCTCATAATTTTCGCAAGCCTTGCCTTTGGCCAAACCGCAAAGGAAATATGCCAAAAGGCCTTGGAAGCTTCGTCGGCTGGAGAAACGGTAGAAAGCTTAAAAAAGCAAATTCCCCAGCAAAAAGACGCCGCCCAAAAGCGCGCGCTTCTTGCATTTTTAGGCGGCTTGCAGGAACAGTTGGGCGCCTACAAGGACGCTTCGGCTTCATACGCGCAAGCGGCCGGCATTTCCGCTCCCAACATAGAGGGCTTTGCAAAAAAGACGAACCCGCAATTAGTTTTGGACGCGGTTAGATGCTCCCTTTGTTCCGGCGACTCGGCGACTGCGGACAGTTACCTTAATTCCGCCGTCCGCAATTCCCAGGACGAAACGATTCAGGCTTACATAAAACTTTACGAAGTTTGGAGCCGCCTTTGCCAAATCGAATCCAATTCCCAGCTGGACGAAAGCGTGACGCTTTTAAAGGCCTACTCGGACTTTCCCTCGATGAAAACCGTGGCGCCCAGCGTGTTGCTTACTCTTTGGTACATCACCGGCCAAGAAAGCTGGGGCAAAAAATTGCGCGCCGCTTTTCCAAAAAGCCCGGAGGCGGCGATTGTGGCCGGCAACGTGCAAATGATGCCCGCGCCATTTTGGTACTTTATGCCCAAAAAAGGAAAGGCCCTTGAAGCCGCCGCCGAAAACGCCGCCGAGTCGCAAACAATTCCAATGGAAAAATCAGACGACAGCGCAAGCGGCGCTAACAACTCTGACAGCGGCGACACAAGCGACGGCTCTTCCGAAAAAATAAAAAAGCAGCAACTTGGCTTGTTCAAAAACCGCGACAACGCGCAAAGCCTTTGCGACAGATTAAAGGAAAAAGGCTTTAAGCCTTACATCACGGAAGAAACCAGGCCCAGCGGCACGACATACTTTATCGTTGTCGTAGACGAAAACGCAAAGGGCAACATCGGCGACCAACTTAGAAGCGCCGGCTTTGAATGCTACCCGATATTTTAACGGGAGCCGCTTTTTGGCCAGTGTTTGAAACGAAAATTATTTTTTAGAAATAAAATTATTTATTGAGGTATAAATTATGAGCCAAGAAAAGAATCCCCTGCTCTGCCACTGGGCCGACCAGATGGCCGACAAAATCATCACCGAAAAAGGCGACCGCGACTCCTACACATGCGCGTCCGGCATCACGCCCAGCGGAACCGTTCACCTTGGAAACTTCCGCGAAATCATCACCGTTGACTTGGTTGTCCGCGCCCTTCGCGACCGCGGCAAGAACGTCCGCTTCATTTACTCTTGGGACGACTACGACGTGTTCCGCAAAGTTCCAGCCAACATGCCCGATCCCGACACGTTGGAAAAATACTTGCGCTTCCCGATCACGATGGTTCCCGACACGACCGGCCGCGACGAAAACTACGCGCGCCACCACGAAGTTGACATCGAAACCCAGCTTCCCCGCGTCGGCATCGCTCCGGAATTTTTGTACCAGGCCAGCCGCTACCGCGCCAACCGCTACGCCGAAGGAATGAAGAAGGCCCTTCAAAACCGCGACCTTATCAAGGAATGCCTCAACGAGTACCGCGACGAGCAGCACAAGATGAAGGCAGAGGACGTTTACTGGCCTGTCAGCATTTTCTGCGGAAAGTGCAACAAGGACACGACAACAATCACAGGCTACGACGGAGAGTACGGCCTTACATACAAGTGCGAGTGCGGCTGCGAAGAAACAGTCGACATCCGCAAATTCCAGGGCGCCAAGCTTGGCTGGCGAGTTGACTGGCCGATGCGCTGGAACGAAGAAAAGGTAGTCTTTGAGCCGGGCGGAAAAGACCACATCAGCCCGGGCGGAAGCTACGACACGGCCAAGCTTGTTTCCAAAAAAGTTTACGGCTGGGACGCGCCTATCACAATGCGCTACGACTTTGTCAACCTAAAAGGCGTTCCCGGAAAAATGTCTTCGTCAAAGGGAAAGGTAATCGCGCTTCCCGACGCGCTCGACGTTTACCAGGCCGAAGTTCTCCGCTACATCTTTGCGGGAACCCGCCCCAACACAGAATTCGCGATCAGCTTTGACCTTGACGTTCTTAAAGTTTACGAAGACTACGACAAGACAGAGCGCATTGTTTACGGAATCGACAAGGCCAAGAGCGACGACCAGTTCAACAAAGAAAAGCGCATTTACATCCTTAGCCAAATCGACGGAAAGATTCCCGAGACGATGCCGTATCAAATTACATTCCGAATGTTGACAACCCTTTTGCAAACATATTCAGGCGACATCGACGCGGTTATCAAATCCCTTGGAGACGTAAAGCCTGACCAAGAAGAACGACTTCGCCGCCGCGCCACTTGCGCCTGGTTCTGGATCCAGCACTCAGCTCCCGACTGCGCCCCGGACTTTTGCTTTGCCCTCCGCGACGACGGCTCAAAGCCCCAACTTTCCGACGAGCTTGCGACTGCCGTCCGCCGAGTGCGCGACGAAGTCGTTCCCAAGCTGGACACCTTTACCATTGACAAAGAATGCCAGCAAGCGATTTACGACGTGGCGACCAGCATGGGAATGGAATCAAAGACGCTCTTTACCGCCTTGTACCAAACGCTTATCGCAAAAGACCAAGGCCCGCGACTCGGCTCCTTCCTGCGCATCATCGGCAAAGAAAAACTGCAAAAGATTTTGGGCGCGCTATGATTGGATTTTTTCTAAAGAAAAACTTTTGCGACGGCTGGGACAACATTTTCTTTTTGATTGTCCCAAACATCATCGTAACGCTTTATGCGGCGCTCTCGTTCTTTTTGCTGAGCGTCGTGTTCAACCTTAACACATCGTTCGCGCTGCCACTGTCATGCCTTGCCTTTGTGATTCTTATGGCGCTGGGAATGGTTTTGGTAATGGCCAACAGCGAAAACGCCGCCGCCATAGCCAACTTTCAAACGCCTTCGCTCGCCGCGTACTTTAAGCAAATCCCGGCCGTCTTTTTTGACGCCGTTCGCTACGGCGCGCTTTTGGGCGCTTTGGTCGTTGTGGCCTTTATCGGAATCCCGGTTTATTTTTCGGCCGGCGGCGTATTGGGTTTTGCCCTTTGCGCTACCTTGATTTTCTTTGAGGCGATTTTCGCGCTGGCGCTGCAGTGGTTCATTCCGTTAAGGGCAGTCTTAGGACGCGGCTTTGTTCAAACGATAAAAAAATGCTTTGTGCTTTTCTTTGACAACGCGGGCTTTAGCGTCTTTGTGTTTTTCTTCAACTTGTTTTTGCTCGCGCTTTCGTTCATGATTTTTTTCTTGGTTCCGGGAACGGCAGGAGTCGTATTGAGCGGAGTGAACGCCCTTCGCCTTCGCCTTTACAAGTACGACTGGCTTGACGCCCACCCCGAAAACAAAACGCCAAAGCTCCGCAAAAAAATTCCCTGGGCCGCTCTCATCAAAGAGGACGAAGAAAACCTGGGTCCCCGCGGCTTTAAGTCCTTCTTTATGCCGTGGAAAATGGATAATTAGGAACGGCTTGACATTTTGGCATAATGCGCTATATTTATAAATAGATAGCCCGACAAAAAGCGCTTAAAAGGGCTTTCGCGGCGACGCGAATAAAACGGACGGCGCCCGTTTTTATCTGTTATGACCGCTGTCTTTGGCGTTCCCAAAGCAGCGGTTTTTTGTTTTTACCGCTGTTCCTTGATGGATATCCTGTTTGAACGTCATAAAAATCACCGCTATCCGATGGACGCAATTTTACGATTGCAATGTTCTTTCTTTCTGTGTGGAACTTTACAAGAACAAGAGCGCCTTTTTCGCCTAGATAAATTGCGTCGTAACTCTTGCAGACATCTTCAATAAAATCTCTCGCAGAGCTATAGCCGCATTTTAACAAAGCCGTCATTCGTTCCGGCCTCTCTATGTGCCGTTCGCCAAAATTATCCTTTCTTCCTTCGACTTGCTCTCCAATTCTAAGCCTTATTTTTCCCGCCTGCCGTTTTATAACGCTTGCAATATCCTCAGGTATCTCTCCAAAATCGAGACTTCCATTTTTTGTGAGAACAAATTCTCCTTGATGTTCAACGGGATAAGACACGTTTTTATTATACTATATTTTTGTAGTATTTTCAAGGGTTTCTCGGGTTACTCTTTTACTATGTGTTCGAAAGTTTCTGAAAAGAAAGCCTCAACATAATTGCTTAATTTGCCATAACTGCTATTCCATGTTATAATATTTTCCAATAGAGGTGTTAAATGAAGAAATTCTTATGTCTTTTATTGCTTGCTCTTGGCTTTAAAGCATACGCAAAAGATATCAAAGTATTTGATTTTCGCTTTTCAGATGAAAAAGAAATCGCCTTTTATTTGAATGAATCGTCAAGTGAGAACTACACTTTTTTCTTTGACGAAAAAAAGGCGGAAGCTAATGTTGTTTTTTGCGATGAGACAGAATACAATGAACTCAAGAAAATAGCGTTTGAATGCAAAGTTTTGATGAATTCTGTTTCAAACAGAACCGCTTACGAAGAACAAAACATATATCAAAAAATCATAAGCAAATTAAAAACTTTCGCTCCGAATATTACCGAAGAATATGAATCTTTGGATGATTATGGCTTAACAAAGATCAACATTCTTTACACAAAAAAGATTCTTGCCGTTAATCCAGACATAAAACGCATGACTTTCAATGAAAGGTCACAATTTGGAAAAGGTTTAGTTGTTTGGTCATTCACTGATGAACTTCAAACAATGATTGACAAGTATTACAAGCATGACCATCCTAGCGTTAAAATTGACTACTCCCTTATTCCTACAGACCAATTCCCCGACAAATTGGATCCTGTTTTGGCATCTGGCAATGGAACTCCTGACGTGTTCGCACTTGAAGATGCATTCGTACGCAAGTATGTCGAACAGGGAGACACGTTTCTTCTAGACCTTACAGATGTTTATAACGAAGTAAAAAACAAAATGATTCCGTACCCATTTGAAGTAGCGACATACAAAGGAAAAGTTTACGCAATGTCTTGGCAGGTTTGCCCAGGCGCCTTCTTTTATCGCCGCTCATTGGCAAAAAAATATCTTGGAACAGACGACCCGACCACAATCCAAAATTATTTCAAAAACTGGGACGCTTTTCTTGCAACAGCCCGCCAGCTCAAAAAAGCCTCTGGAGGAAAATGCGTCGTTCTTTCTACAACCGGCGACTTATTCAAACCCTTCCAAAGTTCGCGCAAAAGCCCGTGGATCCAAGACGGAAAATTGGTTGTTGACCCCGCCATGAAAGACTATATGAAAATGGCCAAAACTCTCAAAGACGAAGGCCTTGAAGGGCGTCAAGGCCAATGGTCAGAGGGTTGGTTCGCTGGATTCAAGGGAGGACTTAAAGACGAATACGGAAACCCGATAGAAGTATTCGGAACATTCCTCCCTACATGGGGCCTCCACTATGTTATAAAGCCCAACGCCGGCGACACAGCTGGCGATTGGGGCATGATTGAAGGTCCAACCCCATACCGTTGGGGCGGCACTTGGCTGGCAGCTTACAAGAACACAAAGATTCCCAATTTAGCGAAAAACTTCATCAAGTATATAGCCACAGACGACGGATTTTTAACACGATGGGCAAAGGACACAGGCGACTTAGTTTCAAACAACAACGTCATCGATGCAATCAAAGACACATACTCAGAACCATTCCTTAATGGACAAAACCCCTACACTGAATTTGCAAAAATAGCCAACCGTGTAAATGGAAATCTTAACCAAGGAACAGACCAAGCCATTGAAAGTTTTTTTGGTGAAGTTGTTGGAGCTTATGTAAACGGTGAGGATTCTTTAGAAGACGCTATACATGACTTCAAATATCATGTTTACTACGAACTTGGCTATTGATCAACAATCCAATGAGCAATAAACAAAAAACCGCTCCAACAGGAGCGGTTTTTTTGTTCCACGAACTATTAAGTCCGTTTTACTTTGTCATCAACATCGTCTTGGAATCCAAGTTGACGCTGCCAACGTTCTCGTTTGAATGCTCTTTAAGAACGTTCAAGCTGAGGTTTCCGCCGGCGGCTTCGATGTGGGCTACAACGGCAAAGTAAGAAACGATTTCTGAGCGGACGCTGTCAAGCAACTTGTTGCTTTCCTTTGTGTCGCTGAACCATACGGTGATCTTTTCTTCCTTGGCAAAGTCGGCAACGGCGGCGATGTCGTTCTTGGAAATCTTGTCCAAGTCCAAACCGTCGATTACCAAAGCCTTAACGTTGATTCCGCCGCTCTTCAAAGCGCCGATAGTGTTGATTACTTTGGGCAAAGTGAACGACTCTTGGTTAAAGTTCAAAATTGTGCGGTCGCGCATGATTTCGTCCTTCAACTCAGAGGCGTTGGAAATGTTCTTCTTTTTGGCAATTTCGCTGAATACGCTTGAGTACCAAGAAATTACGTTTGAAGAGTGCTGGTCAAAAGAAACGTGAACCAACGGATTTCCGGCCAAGAGAGCGTCCATTCCGAACTGAACCAAAACGGAAGTCTTTCCCAAGCCCTTCTTTGCTGTTACCAATCCAAGCTCGCCTTCCTTGAGGCCACCGTTAGCGGCGCCGTCAAAAAAGCGGATGGGGCTTGATTTATACAAATCGTTCTTATCCATAATTTCTCCTTACTTCTGAGCGGCCTTGCGCTCTTCCTGGTACTTCTTCTGCAATTCGTCAGATACGGCGTTAGGAACTTTTCCGTACTTAAGGAATTCCATCGTAAACTCAGCCTTGCCCTGTGTTGAAGAGCGAAGGATTGTAGAGAAGCCGAACATTTCTGAAAGCGGAACTTCAGCGTTTACTGTAGAAGTGTTGTTCTCGTCGGTTGTATCAACGATTACGCCGCGGCGCTGGTTGATAAGACCGAACATATTTCCCTGGAACTCAGTCGGGCCAGAAATTGAAACCTTCATAATCGGTTCCAAGATACAAGGACCGGCTTTGGCATAACCCTCGCGGAAGGCGCCGATGGCGGCTGTCTGGAAGGCGATGTCGCTTGAGTCTACCGGGTGGTACTGGCCGTCGTTGATTGTGCAGCGAACGTTGACTACAGGAGCGCCGATCAAAGAGCCCTGCTGCATCGCGCGCTTAAAGCCCTTGTCGCAAGAAGGAATGTATTCGTTGGGAATAGCGCCGCCCTTGATAGAGTCAACAAACTCGTACTCTTTCTCTTCGCAAGGCTCCATAAAGCCGGCCACGCGTCCGTACTGTCCCGAACCGCCGGTCTGCTTTTTGTGTGTGTAGTTGAAGTCGGCTCTCTTTGTGATTGTCTCGCGGTAAGCTACCTGAGGAGCGCCTGTCTCAACCTCGCACTTGTATTCGCGCTTCATGCGCTCTACGTAAACAGCAAGGTGCAACTCGCCCATTCCCTTGATGATGGTCTCGTTTGATTCGGGATCCATGTATGTCTGGAATGTCGGGTCTTCCTTTGTAAAGCGGTTCAAAGCCTTTGACATCTGGGCCGCGGCGTTCTTGTCTTTCGGCTTGATAGACAAAGAGATAACCGGGTTGGGAACGTACATAGAAGCCATTGAAACGTTCAATCCGCCAGAAGTGAATGTGTCGCCAGAAGCGCAGTCAACGCCGAACAAGGCAACGATGTCGCCTGAGCCGGCTTCGTTGATGTCTTCCATCTGGGCGGCGTTCATGCGGACAAGGCGGCCTACCTTAAAGCGCTTGCGGCTGCGAGTGTTGTAAAGCTCGTCGCCCTTTACGATGCGGCCCTGGTAGATGCGGGTGTATGTAAGCTGACCGTACTGGCCGTCGTCCAATTTGAACGCCAAAGCGACTGTCGGCTTGTTGTCGTCGGAAACCAATTCGATTTCGGCTTCGTTGTTGTCCAAGTCAAGGGCAACGTTCTTAACTTCTGTCGGATCGGGAAGGTAGCGGATAACGCCGTCAAGCAAGGGCTGGATACCCTTGTTCATGTGGGCTGAACCGCAGAACACGCCTACAAACTGCTCGGCCAAAGTGCCTTTGCGGATGGCGGCGATGATTTCTTCTTCTGTCTCAGTTCCTTCGAGAACGTGCTCCATCAAAGTGTCGTCGAACATTGAAGCGGCCTCGACCAATTCCTGGCGGTACTTCTCAACGTCGTCCTTCATGTGGGCGGGAACTTCGGCATAGCGGAGCTCGTTTCCGTCGTGGCCTTCAAAGTAAATGGCCTTGCGGCTGATCAAGTCTACAACGCCTTCCAACTTGTCTTCCAAGCCGATGGGCAATTCCATCATGTAAGCGTTGAGCCCCAACTTTTCGCGAATCTGCATGCGGACGCGAAGCGGGTTGGCTCCCTGGCGGTCGCACTTGTTGACGAAAGCAACGCGGGGAACATGATAGCGCTTAAGCTGGCGGTCTACAGTGATTGACTGAGACTGAACGCCGGCGACAGCGCACAAAATCATGATGGCGCCGTCAAGAACGCGCAATGAGCGCTCTACTTCTACCGTAAAGTCTACGTGGCCGGGGGTGTCGATTACGTTGATTGTGTAATCCTTCCACTGAACCTGTGTGGCCGCTGACTGGATTGTGATTCCGCGCTCGCGTTCCAATTCCATTGAATCCATAACAGCGCCGACGCCGTCCTTTCCGCGGACTTCGTGAATCTGGTGAATCTTGTTGCAGTAGAACAAGATGCGTTCCGTTGTTGTGGTTTTTCCAGAGTCAATGTGGGCGCTGATACCGATATTTCTCATTTTAGAAATATCCATAGTATTACCTCTCAAAAAAAATTTCTTAAAAGTATAGTTAGACAATTATAGTGAATTCGGGGCTTTTATTCAAGTCATTGCCAATATTTTTTTACAGGCTGAACGGAAAGGCCGCCGACACGCTGGCGTTCAGGCGGACGCATTTTATGCGGACCAAAAAATTGGCGGCCGCGGACGGCTCAAATTTATGCCTGCCGTCCTTTTGGCTTGCCGAAAAGCCCGCCGACACGCAAGAAAGAAACCCGCGCTTTGGGTAAAAAGCAGCCTTAAAGCGTTCGGTCCATTCCCGTTTTTGCCAGTCCAGCTCCGGCTGGAAGGAGGCGCCGCCGCTTAGGGCAAGGCGGCCTGCAAAAGGCCCGTCAAATATATGGGAGTAATAAAAAGCGGCCGATATTTTTGGAAGCGGCGGCGCCTTTTCTTGGCTTGGATTTTGTTCCAGGACAACTGGGCCTGCGCTTGCGGTAAATTTTGCGGAATCCCGTTTATGGCAAAGCTGAACGCCGGCGGCGGCCTTGGCTTCTATAGAGGTCCGCTCGGTCTTTTTTGAATAGTCCTTGATCTGTTCCTCCAAAAAACCTCCCAAGCCGATTTTGAGGCGGCTGCCGTTCCGCAAGACAAAAGAAAGCTGGGGACTGGCCTTGGCCTGCCAGACTTTTTTATATTCCTTTCCGTTCGCCGCCACATAAGGAGTTTTTTGGCCGCAAAAAAGATTGTCGCTTGCAAAAGCCGCCGCGGACAAGGAAAAGTTCCCCATTGTAAAAAGCAATTCTTGCGCAAAGGTGGAACGGCCCAAGCTTTTTTTGCCAAGGCTGTCCCTACCCTCGGCGATTCCAAAAGTCGTCCTGCTTTTTAGGAACGGAATCTCCACGCAAAAATCGGCGGCGGAAAAGCTCGACAATTCGCTCCGCCAAATCGGAACGGAGTCAAACCAGTCGATTCCGGCGGCTTCCGACTTTTCCTCGCTGTAACGGCGACCCCAAAGAAGCCCGCCAGTAGCCTTTAACCAGTTTTGGTAAAAAAAGCCGCCTCTCGCGCTTGCCAAAAAAGGCGCCTTGTCTGATTCGGCCGCGTTTTTTGTAACGGCAACTTCCGCCTTAATCGGCATAATGCGAACGCTCTCGCCGCCCCACTCTTTGGGAACGGAAAGCGCGGCGGCGGCGTAAATCGAATCGTCTTGCGGGCTGGAACTTTTTGTTGGGAGCGATGCGAGCAAGGCGCCCGAATCCGCCACGCCAAACGCAAAGGGGCTTGCGACCGACGAAAACGGCGCGATTCTTTTTTGCGTGTAAAGCCTTATCGAGCCGGCCGCGACTTTTGTCTTTAAAACTTTTTGCCGCTTGGAAAAATCCAGCGCTACGCTCGCCCGCCGCCGGTCAAATATTTTTTCATAATCGCCAAAACTTGTAACTGGCCAAAAATCCCCGCCGCCTGTCTTTTTGCAGGAATTAAAAAGGCGAAAGTCCAACGCGTCCCAATTTAACTTTAGGCCGTAACTAAAGGCGTAGGAAGAATCCGCCGGAACGTCCCCTTCCATATTTTTTGGCGCGTAGTAAGAACCCGACCAATAAAGGTTCACCACCGGCAGCGGGGCGGGCGGCGCTTTCTTGGCTTGCGCGCGATTATGGTTTTGCGCGGCCTTTGGGGCTTTCCTGACCTTAACTGGAGCGGCCGTCGCGACCGATAAAAAAAACGCTCCAAAAAGGAGCGTTGTAAAAATAATTTTTTTCATGCCTATAAGATAGACATTTTTTTGTAAATTTTACGAAATTTTCGGAAAAAATTTTATTTTTTTTACTTTTTCCAAGCGTCGTATTGCAAAGTCCGCGAAGGCGGACGTTTGAATAAATTTCATATAGCAAAACGACGCAATCAGTTTTTCCAAGCGTCGTATTGCAAAGTCCGCGAAGGCGGACGTTTGAATAAATTTCCTATAGCAAAACGACGCAATTAGTTTTTCCAAGCGTCGTATTTGTCGCACTCAAGAATGGCGCGGGCGTTTTGGACGCGTTCCGCCGTAGGAGAGGGAACTCCTTCCAAGCGGTAGGGGATGCCAAGCTCCTTGTACTTTGCGACGCCAAGGGTATGATATGGAAGAACTTCGACGCGCTGCACGTTTCCAAGCGAACGGATAAAGTCGCGCGTTCTTTCCAAGTACTCGTCCTTGTCGCTGACTCCGGGAACCAAAACGTGCCGGATCCAAATGGGCTTTTTTATTTTGTCCAAGTAGCGGAACATCTTTATGATGTTGTCGTTGTCCAGCCCCGTAAGCTCCTTGTGCTCCGTCGGGTCGATGTGCTTTATATCCATCAGCAAGAGGTCGGTCACTTCCATCAACTTTTGGAATTTTTCAAACCATTCGCCTTGGTCGCTAAAAGGGCCGCCCGAAGTGTCAATGCAAGTGTTGACGTTTTCTTTTTTTGCGAGCGTAAAAAAATCCAGCAAAAAATCCAGCTGCGCGAGAGGCTCGCCTCCGCTGACTGTGATGCCGCCCTTCTTTCCCCAGTAGGCGCGGTCCTTTACCGCGTCAGCCAGCAAGTCGGCCGGAGACATTTTCTTTCCGTCGGCCATATTCCAAGTGTCTGGGTTGTGGCAAAATTTGCAGCGCAAGGGACAGCCCGCGGTGAACACGATGTAGCGCGTTCCCGGTCCGTCAACCGCTCCGAATGATTCTATTGAATGGATGTAGCCGTCTGTCACTTTGCGTTCTCCGGCTTGTAGTCAATCGGAACAATTTTTATTTGGAACAATTGGTTTCCGTCAACGTCATTATAGTTCAAGATAAACCAAACGGTTCTTTCGTAAAGATATTCGTTGGAACCGTCGCTCTTTAGGGACTGGATGAAATTTTCCTTGATGATTTGCTGAGCGTCGTCAACCAAATCTTCGTGGCCTGTAATCGTGTAGTTTAAAATTACCTTGTGCAAAGAAGATGTGGCGGAATCCAAGCTTGTCCATTCGTCAAGTTGAACCGGGCACTCCGCCGCGATTGACTTGGCGCAATCCTCGGCGGTTTTTATGGACTTCCATTCCTTTAGCATAAGCGGAAGGAAGGCGGCCACGATTGCGATTCCAGCCAAGCGCAAATAAAAGTTTACGTTGACCGCGCGGCCTTCGCTTGCCGCTTCTTCCGGCTCGGCCTCGGGAGCGGGCAAATTAGGATTGGCGTCAAAAAATATTTGCGCGGCGCCGTCCAAAACTTGGCAGATTTTTTCCCACGAATAGGGCCAAAGGATTTCTACAAAAGTGAACGTCACCGATTTTGTGTCAACTTGAACCTTGGCCTTGTACGGCTTTTGCGAAAATTTTTGCAAGGCCTCGCGCGTTTGGTCCGAGATTTCAGCCGGCGCGCTTACAGTAAGAATCTTGCAATTGCGGCCGTCGCACAAACGAACGCGGCTATTCTTTACCGTTCCAAAAACAAACTGGCCGTCGTCCGACAAATTAAACTTGTCCCTTACTTTTTTTATTCCGGGGAATAACATATGTTCTCCTTATGTTTTTTTTCCATTAAAAAAGCCGACGACGAAAACCGCCGCCGGCTTTTCAAAATCCCCGCCTAAGCGGGAATTGCTTGCTTACATAGAAGCATGGCATGTACGAGCGATAACGTCGTCCTGCTGTTCCTTTGTAAGGTTGATGAAGCGAACGGCGTAGCCAGAAACGCGAACTGTGAAGTTGGCGTACTCGGGCTTTTCGGGGTGAGCCTGGCAGTCCTTAAGCTTTTCAACGCCAAAGACGTTGACGTTAAGGTGGTGGGCTCCCTTCTCGAAGTATCCGTCCATAACGTTAACCAAGTTTTCAACCCGCTCTTCTTCGTTGTGTCCCAAAGCGTCGGGGTTGATTGTCTGTGTGTTCGAGATTCCGTCCAAAGAGTACTCGTAAGGAACCTTGGCGACAGAGTTGAGGGACTTGATAAGACCCTTTGTTTCCGCGCCGTAAGAGGGGTTGGCTCCAGGGCTGAACGGAGCGTGGGCGGGGCGGCCGTTGGGCAAAGCGCCTGTGGCTTTTCCGTACACAACGTTTGAAGTGATTGTAAGGATGGAAGTTGTCGGCTCGGCGTTGCGGTATGTGTGGTGCTTCTTGATCTTTCCGATGAAAGTCTTAAGAAGCCACTTGGCGATTTCGTCGGCGCGGTCGTCGTCCTGTCCATAGCGGGGGAAGTCGCCTTCTACCTTGAAGTCGTAAGCCATGTTGGGCGCGAAAATCTTGTTGCCCTTCTTGTCAGTGATGTTGATGTCGCGGCGAAGAACCTTAACCTTGGCGTACTTGATGGCGCTGAGCGAGTCAACTACGTGGCTGAAGCCGGCAATGCCTGTCGCGAATGTGCGGCGAACGTTGGTGTCGATAAGGGCCAACTCGGCGGCTTCATAGTAGTATTTGTCGTGCATGTAGTGGATCGCGTTGAGCGTGTTGACATACAAGCCGGCGAGCCATTCAAGCATCTGGTCGTACTTCTTCATAACTTCGTCGTAATCAAGGTACTCGCTTGTGATGGGCGCCAATTCCGGTCCAACCTGAGCGCCGGGAGTCAAGCCGGCTTCTTCGTCCTTTCCGCCGTTGATGGCGTAGAGCAAGGCCTTGGCCAAGTTGGCGCGGGCTCCGAAGAACTGCATTTCCTTTCCTGTCTGAGTGGCTGAAACGCAGCAGCAGATTGAGTAGTCGTCTCCCCAAATCGGGCGCATGATGTCGTCGTTCTCGTACTGGATTGAAGAAGTGTCGATTGAAATCTTGGCCGCGTACTTGCGGAAGTTTTCCTGCAAGCGCTTTGAGTAAAGAACTGTGATGTTAGGCTCGGGCGACGGTCCCATGTTCTCCAATGTGTGGAGGAAGCGGTAGTCGTTCTTTGTTACCATTGAGCGGCCGTCCTGTCCAAGGCCGGCAACTTCCAATGTGGCCCAAATCGGGTCGCCAGAGAAAAGCTGGTTGTAAGATTCGATGCGGGCAAAGCGAACCATGCGGAACTTCATTACGATGTGGTCGACAAGCTCCTGGGCCTGCTCTTCCGTGATGACTCCGTTCTTGAGATCGCGCTCGATGTAGATGTCGAGGAACGTGGCGATGCGGCCAACTGACATGGCGGCGCCGTTCTGCGTCTTGATGGCGGCGAGGTAGCCGAAGTAGAGCCACTGGAAGGCTTCCTTGGCTGTCTTGGCCGGCTTAGAAATGTCAAAGCCGTACATCTTGGCCATCTCTTTCATCTGGCCCAAGCACTTGATCTGCTCGGCCACTTCTTCGCGGAGGCGGATGACGTCGTCTGTCATTGTTCCGTCGCCGATGTTGGCAAAGTCCTTCTGCTTTTGTTCGATGAGGAAGTCAATTCCGTAAAGGGCGATGCGGCGGTAGTCTCCTACGATGCGTCCGCGTCCGTATGTGTCCGGCAAACCAGTCAAGATGTGGGCTGAGCGGGCCTTGCGGATTTCGGGATTGTATACCTGGAAGACCGCGTCAGAGTGAGTCTTGTGATATTCTGTGAAAATCTTGTGGAGCTCTGCGTTGGGCTTGTAGCCGTACATTTCGCAAGACTGCTCGGCCATGCGGATTCCGCCAAAAGGCATGAAAGCGCGCTTGAGCGGCTTGTCTGTCTGAAGTCCTACAACCTGCTCCAAGTCTTTCTTTGAGCCGTCGGCGAAAATGTAGCCGGGCTTGTGGGCTGTGATTCCTGTTACGATGTCAGTGTCGAGGTCAAGAACGCCAGAGCGCTCCTTTCCGTCAAGGCCAGTTGACTTTTTGTTGTACTCGGCCTTCTGCAAGCGCTGAAGCTCGTCAAAAAGTTCCTTAGTGGCCTTTGTAGGCGCAGCAAGGAATTTGCTGTCTCCGTCGTACGGAGTGTAGTTAAGCTGAATGAACTCGCGGACGTTCACTTCGTCCTGCCAAAGACGGCCGGCTTTAAAACCGTTCCACTCTTCTCTCATAAAAATGCCTCCATAAATATTTGAAAGAAACGCCTTGCAAGGTTTGCCTTGAACTCGCCATGCAGTCCTTCTTCAATTCTCTTGATTTTAAGTATAAAGCGTATTGTGAAAAAAAGCAATAGCGTTTTGATAAAAATTGAATAAAATTAAATTGAATTCAATCTAATTAACTATACAAACATAGGGAATTCGCTGGCTGTTTTTGATTGACAAAATAACCAGCGGAATATAAGATGGAACAACGCGGACAGCGACAACTTTAGAAATTGCAAGGAGGAACGGCATGAAAGCGATTCCAATTTTTGAAACAAAAGACAAGCTGAACGCAAGCAACAAAAAGCCGCCGATTTGGGAACGTGCCAAAAAACTCAGGGAACAGTACGCGCCGGACTTGACCAACGAAGAAATCGACAAAATCTTCAACGCGCGCGACAATTCGATTGACACATACAATTCAAATGTCTTTGACGGAGTCTTTGACTGATGTTCCGCCATCCAAAAAGCCAGCGGCCTGCAAGTGGAAAACTGGTTTGAGTAATAGATGAAACTTTCACGCTTATTCTTATCCTTGCATGAAACGCAACAATAACTTGTAATTATTTCACTAGACGCAACAATCACCGCGCGCTATAATTGGGTCGAAAAATACGCGGGAGTTAGCGTTCCGCAAAAATATCATTCCCAAGGAGACAAAAAATGGGTGAAAATTATTTTAACAAAATTCCGTGGCGCGAGGCGCGCTTGCAGTTGGGACATTGCCGCTCTATGGCCAAGGAAGAATTCGCCGACGGAGTGAACGCTCTTAAAGGAAAGAAAATCGTAATCGTCGGATGCGGCGCCCAGGGCTTGAACCAGGGACTTTGCTTGCGCGACTCAGGCTTGGACGTTTCTTACGCCTTGCGCGAGTCGGCCATCACGGAAAAGCGCCAGTCTTGGAAGAACGCGACTGAGAACGGATTTAAAGTCGGAACTTACGACGAGATGATTCCGACAGCCGACTTGGTCGGAAACTTGACTCCCGACAAGCAGCACACTCCCGTAATTACAGAAGTCATGTCAAAGATGAAGAAGGGCTCGGCTCTTTGGTACAGCCACGGATTCAACATGATTGAAGAGGGAATGATCATCCGCCCGGACATCACTGTCGTAATGTGCGCGCCCAAGGGACCGGGAACGGAAGTTTGGCACGAGTTCCAGCGCGGCTTTGGCGTTCCGGACTTGATCGCCGTTCACCCCGCCAACGACCCCGAAGGAAAGGGCTGGGCCTACGCCAAGGCGCTTGCCGTCGGTATGGGCGGAAGCAAGGCCGGCGTTTTGGAAAGCTCATTCATCGCGGAAGTAAAGTCTGACCTTATGGGCGAGCAGACTATTTTGTGCGGAATGTTGCAGGCCGGAACTATCGTTTGCTACGACAAGATGGTCGCCGAAGGAATCGCTCCTGAGTACGCGACAAAGCTTTTGATGCACGGATGGAACGTAGTAAGCGAGGCCCTCAAGTGGGGCGGAATCACGAACATGATGGACCGACTTTCCAACCCCGCCAAAATCAAGGCCAACGCGCTTAGCAAGGAAATCAAAAAGCTTTTGGCTCCGCTTTACCAAAAGCACATGGACGACATCATCAGCGGAAAATTCTCCAGCACAATGATGAAGGACTGGGCCAACAAGGACCATGACCTTTTGACTTGGCGCGAAGAGACCGGCGCTCTTCCGTTTGAAAAGAACGAGGAGTCAAAGGAAGAAATCAGCGAGCAGGAATACTTTGACAAGGGAATCTTGCTTGTGGCCATGGTAAAGGCCGGCTGCGAATTGGCCTTTGAAACAATGGTTGACGCGGGAATCAAGGAAGAGTCAGCCTACTACGAGTCGCTCCACGAAGTTCCGCTCATCGCCAACCTCATCGACCGCAAGCGCTTGTACGAAATGAACCGCGTCATCAGCGACACCGCCGAATACGGCTGCTACTTGTTCAGCCGCGTTGCCGCTCCGATGATGGCCAAGGACTTTATGCCCAACATCCACACGGACGTAATCGGAAAGGGCCTTGACGTAAAGGACAACAGCGTCAATAACACCGAGCTTGTCAACGTCAACGCCGAAATCCGCAACCACCCGATTGAGGTTGTAGGTCGCCGCTTGAGAGCGTATATGACAGCGATGAAACCGGTATTGTAAGGCTAACGACAAGACTGGTTACTGACTAGGAAGGCCGCCCTGTTGGGCGGCCTTTTTTTGCGCCACCCCGAAATATAAGCAGAAAAAAAGCGATCACTTGCGCTTGCCCAAAGCAAACCGTTGTGAAACAGCCTGCGACTGCGGGCGGTTGAATAAACTTCTTCTAGCAAAAGCGCGCGCAAAGCGCTAGAATGCCCTTATGCAAAAACCATTTGAAGAAATCATCGCGGCGTTTACCCCTTCTGACGACGGCCGCTTGGACAGCCTTTTAAAGTTTACCGCGCTGGCGGAAGAGATGGACTCAATCGCCCGCCGCACAAAAATCG
>Ga0310695_10003705_pt1 | contig 29463 bp, 26 predicted proteins | sample RumenRJG_04DNA_FD_203882 | JGI IMG/M metagenome (GOLD analysis project Ga0310695, IMG submission 203882) | Bovine rumen microbial communities from Lethbridge, Alberta, Canada - RJG_04 (v2) (version 2) | ecosystem: Host-associated > Mammals > Digestive system > Stomach > Rumen | place: Canada...
AACATATGTTATACTTGTCATGGTGACTCCTCCTTGTATGTGGTTATCATACTTGTTTTTTTTACACTTTTAGTATGACAGATTAATCCACGTTTTGCAAGTCAGGGGTCACTTCATATTATCTAAACTCTCCGCTCTCAACGCTAAATCACAGCTTTCGCCCGTATCGTTCCGTCCGAAAACGTGACGTCAAAGGGCTGTGATTTGTCCAGCGCAGATGCAGTGGGAATGAAGCTGCCGTTTTGTTCGATGTAGGTGTAGCCGCGGCTGAGGATGCGGTAGGGACTGAGGGTTTCGAGCTTGGCGGCGTATTTTTTGATTTTGAGCTCCTCGATCGAAACGCGTTTACCGCTGACGGTTTTCAGGCGGCGCTGTGTAGCGTGCAGCCTGTCCCTTATCACGCGTGATTTATATTTGGGTCCCGTAGTTTCGGTCAGACGATGATAATGCAGGAGCATTTCATAGCGGCGGCGCAGGCGGTTTTCCATCAGACTTTGCAGGTACTGGCGCTGTGACTGCAAATGCGCTTTCAGCTCGCGCACGTCCGGCACTGCCAGCTCGGCTGCCGCCGAGGGCGTCGGAGCGCGCAGGTCGGCGACAAAATCGCAGATAGTAAAGTCGGTTTCATGACCGACCGCCGAGATGACCGGCGTGCGGCACGCGGCGATGGTGCGTGCGAGGGCTTCGTCGTTGAACGCCCACAAATCCTCCACCGAGCCGCCGCCTCTGCCGATGATCAGCACGTCGCACTGTCCCTGCGCGTCGAGCTGCCGCAGGGCGTTGATCAGCTGTGCAGGCGCTCCCTCGCCCTGCACCAAAACAGGCGCCAGCATCATGTTGACAGCCGGAAAACGCCGGTACAGAATATTGCGGATGTCCTGCACCGCCGCGCCGGTCGGCGAGGTGATGACGCCCACGGTTTTTGGGAACCGCGGCAACCGCTTTTTGCGCGACGCGTCAAACAGCCCCTCCGCTTCGAGCTTCTTTTTGAGCTGTTCGTAGGCGAGCGCCAGCGCGCCCACGCCGTCGGGCTGCATGTCCTCGATATAGAGCTGATACTGTCCCGACGGCTCATATACCGCCACCCTGCCGCGACACAGCACCTTCATGCCGTTTTGCGGACGGAACCGCAGACGGCGCGCGTTGCCGGCAAACATCACGGCGCGCAGCACGCTGCGGCTATCCTTCAGCGACAAATAAATATGACCGCTGCTGTAGTGGTCGGTCAGGTTTGAGATCTCGCCCGACACGATCACCATGCCCAGCCGCGGATCGTTTTCTATCAGTGATTTCAGGTAAAAATTCAGTTGGGAAACCGACAGCACCGTCGGCCTCGGCATTCTCGGCGTGTACATACTATGCCCCTGTATCGTTAGATTTTTGGTAGGTCAGATAGGCGACGCCTGCCGCGTTATCGGCAGAATAGACCGGCGGTGCAAAGCAGGCGTTATATTTTTCTTTAAAAGAATTTTTGATGATCGTGTTCGACATCACGCCGCCGGCGTACACCAGCGGCAGCTCACCGTAGTCGAGCAGCAGACGCTCGGTCATGCCGTCGAGCGCACGGCGGATATAGTCAAGGCAGTAGGCGGCAATGTAGGGCTTGCTCTTGCCCTCTCTTTGCAGCTTTTGACAAAGATTCTCGACGCCGCTCAGGCAGCAGTCGCTGCCCTTTAGGGTCGGTCTTGTTTTGACCGGCTCGTCGTTTTGCAGGGCGAGCCGCTCCAGCTCCATGCCGCACGGAAAGGCAAGTCCCAGCATAAGCCCCACGCGATCGACCGCCTGTCCGGCGTTGAGGTCGAGCGTGCCGGCAATTTTGCGGCAGTGAAAGCCGTGACCGAAGCCCTGCGCCAGCACCGCTTCAGTGGTGCCGCCGCTGACGTGAAAGGCGATGAAGGTCTTGTTGAGCAGGTCGGGACGGCCGGCGCCGTAGAGTGCCGCCGCGATGTGCCCCTCTTGGTGCGAAAAGGCAAAAAACGGCACTTGGAGCGCCGCTGCGAGGATCTTGGCGGTGTTCTCGCCCACGGTGAAGCACGGCATATAGGAACCGTCCACCGGACGCGGACGCGCGGAAGCGCCGACGGCGACGATTTTTTTGGTGTCCGCCGACGCCGCGAGCCGTTCAAACAGCGTGTGCAGCTGCGCGGTATGATGAAAAACCGCGTCACTTTGGCGCAGACCGAGCTGACCCTCCCTGACGGGAAGGAGCTTTTTTTGCTGTATGATCTCGCCCGTTTCGTCGTCAAAAACGGCAACGGAGGTGGTGTAGTTGGAGGTATCTATCCCGAGATACAGGCTCATTGTGCAGCTCCCTCACGGCTGCGGATAAACGCGCCGAGAATACCGTTGACAAAGCCGCTCTCGTCGATCGTATATTTTTTGGCGAGCTCGACCGCCTCGTTGACCGAAACGCTGTCGGGAATGCTGTCGAAAAATTTGATCTCATACACCGCAAGGCGCAGGATCGTCAGCGAGGTGCGCGAGATGCGGCTGAGGCTCCAGCCCTTCTTCAAAAACCGCGCGATGTCCGCGTCGATCTCGTCCTGCACGGCTTCGATGCCCATCACGACCACTCTTGCATAGTCGCAGACGCCGCCCTCAAACAACTCCTCCGCGTCGGCAAGGGTGTCCTCGAGCGGCTCCTGCACAAAGGAGCGCGAAAACAGCAGCATAAACGCCTGCTCTCTGGCTTCGCTGCGGCTGAGCTTGATTTCTTGTTTTGTGTCACTCATACTAACCCAACTTTACAATTTAGTCTATCAACTATTTTAACACATTTTCCGTCAAAAGTAAAGGCGCACCGCCGAGGGTGCGCCTGAATTTATGCGATTATTTTTGCAGCGTGCCCTGACCGGCGCACTTGAGATAGGCGTTGATAAAGCCGTCGAGGTCGCCGTCCATGACCGCCTGCACATTGCCGGTCTCAAAGCCGGTGCGGTGATCCTTGACCATCGTGTAGGGCATGAACACATAGCTGCGGATCTGGGAGCCCCAGGTGATCTCCTTTTGAACGCCCTTGATGTCCTCAATGCGCTCCAAATGCTCGCGCTCCTTGATCTCCATCAGCTTGGAGATCAGCATTTTCATCGCCACGTCGCGGTTCTGGTACTGGCTGCGCTCCACCTGTGAGGCGACCACGATACCGGTGGGGATATGCGTCAGACGCACCGCCGAGGAGGTCTTGTTGACCTTCTGTCCGCCGGCGCCGCTGGCGCGGTAGACATCCATTTTGATTTCTTCGGGCGGAATGTTGACCTCAATGGTATCGTCGATTTCGGGCATAACCTCGAGGGACGAAAAGCTGGTGTGGCGTCTGCCCTGCGAGTCAAACGGCGACACGCGCACCAGACGGTGAACACCGGCTTCGCTTTTGAGATAGCCGTAGGCGTTCTCACCCTCAACCAACAGAACGGCGCTCTTTAGTCCCGCTTCGTCGCCGTCGAGGTAATCGACCTCCTTGACCTTGAAGCCGTGCGCCTCCGCCCAGCGGTTATACATGCGGTAGAGCATTTCCGCCCAGTCCTGCGCTTCGGTGCCGCCGGAGCCTGCGTGGAAGGTCAAGATCGCATTATTCTTGTCATATTCTCCTGTCAAAAGCGTTTGGAGGCGTTGCTTTTCGAGCGTCTCGCGCACGCCGTTCACTTCGCTCTGTGCTTCTTCGAGCAGGGACAAGTCCTCCTCCTCGTTGGCAAGCTCAATGAGCGCCTGCGCGTCCTCATACTTGGACACCAGCGCATTGTACGCCTCTACCTTGCCCTTGAGGGCGCCAGTCTTTTGCAGCACCTGCTGGGACTTTTCCACATCGTCCCAAAAGCCCGGCTCCGTGGCGCGCAGCTCGAGCTGTTCAATCTCTGACAGCATGTGCTTCATGCCGAGCGCGTCGGAGAGGTCGTCTATTTCAGGCTTGAGCGCCTGCAGGGAAAGCATTAATTCTTCAAACTGTACCATAGTGCACCTTCTCTTTTTTCTCTAAATAATTATTATAACAAAGATTTGGCAAAATGTAAACGGCTTTTAAAATATTTATTCTTTGAATTTTTGTTGCATTATTTCCTATTATTTGATATAATAAATAAATACCATTGTTCACGGAGGAATTTATGGAGTTTACTCAATACACCTGCCCTGTTTGCGAGAACCGGTTCGAAAACGGCGATGATGTGGTGGTCTGTCCGGAATGCGGCGCACCGCACCACAGAGAGTGCTGGGAAGAGCTCGGTCACTGCTTTTATGAGGAGCGTCACGGCGAGGGCTTTAGCTTTGAGGACGCCGCAGACGGCGACGGGGAGAACGGCGACACAGCCGCCGAAACCGTTGTTTGTCAGCGCTGCGGCGCAGAAAACGAAAAGACGAATTTTTATTGCGGCACCTGCGGCTATCCGATGCACGCAGAGGACCGCACGGAGCAGACAAACGCACAGCAAACACAGAACCAGCCGCCCTATTCGCAGGGAATGCCCTTTGGCTTCGGCGCGACCGGCAACCCGATGTATGACCCGATGGCAGGCATGAACAGCGAGGAAGAGATCGCCGATGGCGTCAAGGTCGGCGAGGCGGCAAAGTTTATCGGCAAAAACACGCCCTACTATTTGCAGGTGTTCCGGCGCATCCGGCAATTCGGCTCGGGAAAGTTCAATTTTTCCGCCTTTTTGTTCACGGGAGCGTATTTTCTCTATCGCAAAATGTATGTTCCCGGCGTGCTGCTGATGCTGGCGCGCATCGGCATCGTGGTCGGCTCCACGGCGCTGGCACTCTCTAACAGCTGGATGGGCACCATGCAGTACACCGAGCTGATGAACGGCATCTACAACAACACTCTCGGCGCCGAGAAGATGACCGTGCTGATGATCAGCGCCGGACTGAGCCTGCTGCGCTTTGGGCTCATGGCGTTCAGCGGACTGAGCGCCAACAAGCTCTATCACAGCCACTGCATGAAGCACATTCAACAGATTAAGCAGGAATGTAGTGACGGCAGTCTCAACAAGGAGCTGGAAGCAAAGGGCGGCGTGAACCTGCCGATGGCGATCAGCTTTTTTGCGTCGTATCTCGTGATTTATGAGATCTGCAACATGTATCTATTTTTTCAACTCTAATAACGAAAGGACATTGCACCATGAAAATCACCAAGGCGGTTATTCCCGCAGCCGGCTTCGGCACCCGTGTGCTGCCGGCAACAAAGAGCTTTCCCAAGGAAATGTTTCCGATCGTGGACAAGCCGACCATTCAGTATATCGTGGAGGAAGCGGTACAGGCTGGCATCACCGATATTTTGATCATCACCAACCGCGGCAAGGGCTTGATCGAGGATCATTTTGACCGCTCGCCCGAGCTGGAGCAGATTTTGGAAAGAGGCGGCAAAACGGAGTTTTTGGAGCTTGTGCGAAGTATTTCGGACTTGGCGAACATTCACTTTATCCGTCAAAAGGAAATGAAGGGCTTGGGTCACGCGATACTCAAGGCCAAGCCGTTTGTGGGCAACGAGCCGTTTGCCGTGCTGTTCGGCGACGGCGTGATCATCAGCAAGACGCAGCCGGCTATCGGGCAGCTTATGGCGCACTACGGCGAATACGGCGAGGGCGTTGTCGGCGTCAAAAAGGTTGCCGCGTCCGAGATCCACAAATACGGTTCCCTAAAGGTAGAGAACCTGCACGACAACGTGTTTGCCTGCACCGATATGCGCGAAAAGCCGCAGACGCCCGAGGAGGTGCTCTCGCTCTATTCGATCCTCGACCGCTGTGTGCTGCCGCCTGAGATCTTTGATATCCTCGAACACACCGCGCCCGGCGTCGGCGGTGAGATCCAGCTGACGGACGCCATGCGTGAGATCGCCGTCACCAAGGGCATGACCGCCGTGGAGTTTGAGGGCAAGCGCTACGACATGGGCAACAAGTTCGGTATTTTGCAGGCGCAGATCGAGGTGGGACTTGACCATCCCGAAACCGCCGCGCAGCTGAAAGCCTACATCAAGGATCTGGCAAAAGCTTTATAACAGTAAAAACAACATACCGTTACAACAAAGACGGAACACCTTTCCCTATCTTCGGGAACGGTGTTCCGAATAACCAAAGACAGGCTTGTCTGCGGAAGCTTCAAAGGAAGAAGCCGCCGCAGACAAGCCTGATTTATTCTATCCTATCGCAAATGCTATTCTCTGTCTTTGTCGTCCGTTGTGTCCGCCGACGGCGGCTTCTTTTTTGCTCGATGCTCCTTTAGCAGCTTCGGGATAAACCAGCTGAAAAAGATCATGCCGCCGACAACGGACACCGTGAGCACGGCAACGGCGACCGCACGATCGCCGCCGCTGTCATGTTTTTCCACGGTGATCGGCACCGTCGGCTTGGTCGTTTCCGTCTCCGTTTTGTCGGCGGACTGTGATTTGGCGGAACTGCCGCTTTTGGCGCGTGACTGACTGCTGCCGGAGGTGTGATCGCTCTTCTTTTCGGCGGCTGCACTGTCGGTTTTCGTGTCTTTTTCGGCGGTGACACTGCCGCTGGTGCATGTGCCGATCTGCATAAACTCCACATCGGCATCCACACAGTCGCACACCTCAAAGCTGATCGGCGTAGTGCCTTCCCCCGTCGCTTTAAATTCAAGCATAAAAATCTCGGGAGCTGCCGACAGGTCGATCCCGTCGGCGTGAACATATGAAATCTTCAGCGTATCCGCTTGATGAAACACCGCCTTTGCACCCTTGTACGGCGTGACCTTGCGGATCTCCAGCAGGCTCCTGTCAAATTGGAAGCTGAACGTAGCGGCGCAGAATTTGCCGGTACCGGTGGCAACGCACGGGACTTGTATCAGCCGGTTCGGCGCGCAGCGTACTTCGGGCAATGAAAAAGAGACCGTTTGTGCCGCAAAAGCCTTTGCCGCGCTGCCTGCGGCAAGCAGCCATATCAGGAATGTGATCGGGAGTGTTTTCTTCATATCCATCGCCTGCTGTTCGTCTGTTGTAAAGAAATAATGTTATGGTGCAGCGTAATTTAGTGCTCTTTCATCATACCATGTTTCAAAGGATTTGGCAAGCCTAACCTTGTTTTATGCGAAATCGGCGCAGCAGGCAGCAGGACGGTTGTTTCTATATTGAAAAAAACGGCGATCCATGCTATAATGCATAGTATCAAACGAAGGAAGGAAAATAAGATGCTGATCAGAAGCTACGAGAAAAAAGATTTGAAGGAAATGACGGCGATCTGGAACGAAGTCGTCGCGGACGGGATCGCCTTTCCGCAGGAAGACATCTTGGATGAAACGACCGGTGCGGCGTTTTTTGCCGAACAAAGCTACTGCGGTGTGGCGACCGACGATAACGGAAGCGTCGTCGGATTATATATCCTGCACCCGAACAACATCGGGCGCTGCGGTCACATCTGCAATGCAAGCTACGCCGTCAGCGCCAAATGCAGAGGTCAGCATATCGGCGAAAAGCTTGTGCTGGATTGCATGGCACAGGCAAAAAAGCGCGGCTTTATGATCCTTCAATTCAATGCGGTAGTCGAAAGCAATATCCACGCCAGACACCTGTATGAGCGGATCGGCTTTAGGCAGCTCGGTGTGATCCCAAAAGGCTTCCGCATGAAGGACGGTCATTATGAGAATATCTGTCCGTATTATATTGAGCTTTAAACAAGCCCGGTCCAGTTGCGCAGCGGCGCTCCCAAACGAAGTAACAGGAGATGACGCCGACAAAGGCAACAGCCGGTTGCTTGCAATCTAAATGGATTTGTATTAGAATAAGGACAAGGGAGGTGTTTTCATGAACACGAAAGACATTATTTTTGAGTTGAGGACAAAAAACGGCATGTCGCAGGACGAGCTTGCCGAGAAAGTATTTGTCACGCGACAGGCGGTGTCGCGCTGGGAGAACGGCGATACTGTTCCGAACACGGAAACGCTCAAGCTGCTCTCTCAGTTATTCAACGTTTCCATCAACACCCTGCTCGGTTCTCCGCGCCGTTTGATCTGCCAGTGCTGCGGTATGCCGCTGGAGGACGCCATCCTCAGCAGAGAAAAGGATGGCACGCTGAATGAGGATTACTGCCAATGGTGTTATGCCGACGGGCAGTACACCTACAGCGATATGGACGAGCTGATAAACGTTTGCATTCCGCATATGGTCGCGCAGGGCTTTTCCGAAGAAGAAGCACGCGCCTATATGAAGCAGAATTTACCGAATCTTGATTATTGGAAGCGATATGAGGAGCTCAGCGACAACGGAGAGTTTGAAGCCTTCAAAAAGCAGCTCATCGAGGAGATCAACGGGCTGCAAATCGAGGGGCTGCCAAAGGTTGAACGGCTCAACGCGCTGGTCGGCAGCTATGTCAATCTCGCCTATCCCCTGCCGAGCGGCGTCAGCGTAAAGTTCCTCAACGACGGAACGACCTATCTCGGCACCCAGCTTGAATCGCAATTCGGCGGCGAGCGCTGCTTTGGTGTTTTGGCGAACATGGATTTTATTTTGATCTGCACCTATGAAGCAGAGGAAAAAAATCCGGAGCTTGTACTGTATAAGAAAAGATAAATCCCCAAATAGTACGGTCAGCAGTTTTGTGCACTGCTGACCGCTTTTTTATGATTGGATTTTTGCGCCGTCACGAAAGCTTTGTTTGCAAAAAAACATCGTGAGCGAACCCACGATGTTTTTAATGGTTTGATTCAATTAGAACTCTCTTCTCTTTCTTGCGAGGAAGAATACGCCGATAGCTGCGAGCATAACGCCGCCGATGATGAAGTAAACGGTGTCGCCCTCACCGGAAGTAACGGTGGAGGTGCTGCTGCCGGAACCGGAAGAAGAGCTGCTGCTGCTGCCGGAGCTGGAGCCGGAAGAAGAGCTGGAGCCGGAGCCGGAAGTGGAGCTGCCGGAACCGGAAGAAGAGCTGCCGGAACCGGAAGAAGAATCGGAACCTGCGGGAGCCTTCCAATCAAAGGTTCTGCCGGACTCTTTGATAGCCTTCTCAACATCTGCGGTGCTCAGACCGAGCTTTGCAGCGGTATCGTCGATGGTCTGCTGTGCGCTCTTGCCGTTGAACTTGAGAGCGTTGTCGATGCCGTCAGCGCCGGTGGAGCTGAGGAACTTAACAAACAGGGAGTAAGCAGTTTCGCCTTCCCAATAAGCGTCGCCGATCACGTTACCGATGGAGGTGACGCAAACGGGGTTGCCGTATTTGCCGCTATTCCACTTTACAACAGCAGACTTCTTGTTGGAGTCAACGTTGTTTTCAACCTGCTCGCCGGTGCACTTAGCAGTGTCGCCTACGCTGTCGGGTCCGAGAATGAGGTCGCAGGTCTGCATGCCCCAGTCAGCGGTAAAGATACAGCCATAGTTGCTGCCGATGGGATAGCTGCTGACATCAAAGGACCAAATACCGTTGCCTTCGTCCTTCATGTTGCCCTTCTTGGAACCCCAAGCGATGATCTCACCGTCAGCCTTGCTGTAGAGATAGAAGGTGATGGTTTTGTAGTTATTCCAACCGCTGGAATTAGCGTCGAAATAAATCTTGCTGTCTGCACCTGTGGAAGCCGAAGCGTCATCTGCGCCTACAGCAGAATCGTCGGCAGCAGCTACCGCGGAATCGTCCGCAGCCGCAACAACCTCATCAGTTTCCGCTGCGCTTGCCGCAACAACAGCAGTTGAGCCAATAAGCATAGCCGCAAGAGCAATGCCGGCAATTTTCTTGAACATTTTTTACTCCTCCTAATAGTTAGTTCATAGTCCGAGTACACTATATAGTACCTCAGTAAAATTATTATACAATAAATGCGATAAAACTTCAATACTTTTAAAAATTTTTTGTCTGTCGAATTTCACAAGATATTTTTAACGATTTTGTTGTAATTCGACAATGGTAAATAATGGATTTGGCTTGAGCGGTCGCCGTTTGCGTTATATTTCCAAAGCAGAAAATAACGACGTTTTCATTAGGTACCGCTCAGTCCGTCGGCCGCAAATCAATGCAGCATATCCTTGGCAGCCCGGATCGCCAGAAGGATCGCTTCCTCGAGCTTGCTCTCGTCCTTGGCGCCTGCCATGGCGACCGTGGGCTTGCCGCCGCCGTTGCCGCCTGCCGCCTGCGCCGCAATCTTGACGATCTTGCCGGCATGCGCACCGTGCGCCACGGCTTCCTTGCCGCAGTACGCCGCAATGTTGATCTTGCTGCCGTTGACGGTCGCCACAACACCGATGATGTTGGGATAATCCGCCACGGCTTCCTCGCACATTTCACGCAGCACGTCGGGTGTGAGTCCCTTGGTGATTCCCTTGATGATCTCGAAGCCGTTGTATTGCTCGGACTCCGCCATCAGGCTGGTCATCTGGCTTGTTGCAATGCGGCTGTTGAGCTTGTCGATCTCGCGCTGCTGCGCCTTGATCTGCTCGACCGCCTTTTGTACGCCCAGGACGAGCGCCTTGGGATTGGAGAGCTTGAGCTGGGCAGCCGCCACACCGATCAGCTCCTGTGCACGGTTGATATATTCAAGAACGCCCTTGCCGGTGGACGCTTCGATCCTTCTCACGCCTGCCGCCACAGAGCCTTCCTGACGGATCTTGAACAGTCCGAGCTTGGCTGTGTTGTCCATGTGCGTACCGCCGCAGAATTCCACAGAGAAGTCGCCGGCGCTGACAACGCGGACGGTGTCGCCGTATTTTTCGCCGAACAGCGCCATTGCGCCGAGCTTTTTGGCTTCTTCGATCGGCATGACGCGCGTCTCGACGGGAATGGCTTCAAAGATCTTGTCGTTGACAAGCTTTTCCACGTCGAGCAGCTCCTTGGCTGTCATGGCTTCAAAGTGCGTAAAGTCAAAGCGGAGGGTCGTGTCACTGACAAGCTGACCTGCCTGCTGCACGTGACTGCCCAGCACCTCGCGAAGGGCTGCCTGCAAAAGATGCGCAGCGGTGTGGTTGCGCATGATGTCCTCTCTGCGCGCCTTGTCCACAGCCGCCCTGACGGTCATGCCCACGCGCACGCTGCCCTCGTCAATGGCGCAGGCGTGCAGGAAGATGTTGCCGGAGATGTCCTTGGTGGTGTCGTCCACATCCGCGGAAAAGCCCTCGGCTGTCAGTGTGCCGGTGTCGCCCACCTGTCCGCCGCTCTCGGCATAGAAGGGCGTTTTGTCGAGCACGAGCAGCGCGCTGTCGCCCTCGCCTGCCGACTCCACACGCTCGCCGTCCTTGACGATGGCGACGATGGTCGCTTCTGCTTCCAAGTCGGTGTAGCCGACAAACTCCGTTTTGGCGATGTCGGTCAAATCGGTGTTGTCGCTGATCCATGCGTCCGCGCCGGCGTTCTTTCTGGCGGCACGGGAGCGCTTTTTCTGCTCGACAAGCAGCTCGTGGAAGCGCTCCACATCGACCTTGATGCCCTTTTCACCGAGGATCTCACGCGTGAGGTCGATCGGGAAGCCAAAGGTGTCGTTCAGCTTGAACGCGTCCTCGCCGCTGATGACCTTGACGTCGTTGCGCTCCATCAAGCCCTGCAGCATTTTGAAGCCCTGGTCGATTGTCTTGGCGAAGCTCTCCTCCTCCACGCGGATCACCTTGGTGATGAAGTCCTTCTTCTCGACCAGCTCGGGATACGCCGTGCGGTTCTCGTTGATAACGGTTTCGCAGACCTTATACAGGAACGGCTCCTTGTAGCCGAGCAGTCTGCCGTGACGCGCAGCGCGGCGAAGCAGACGGCGCAGCACATAGCCCTTGCCCTCGTTGGAGGGCATGACGCCGTCGCCGATCATAAAGGTGGTGGAACGGATGTGGTCGGTGATGACACGCAGCGAGATGTCGCTCTTTTCTCCTGCGCCGTACTGCACGCCGGTGATGCGGCTGATGTGCTTCATAATGTTCTGCACCGTGTCCACGAGGAAGAGGTTATCGACCTCCTGCATGACGCAGGCAAGGCGCTCCAAGCCCATGCCGGTGTCGATGTTGGGGTGCTCCAAGGGCGTGTAGTTGCCCTTGCCGTCGCTCTCGAACTGTGTGAACACGAGGTTCCACACCTCTACAAAGCGGTCGCACTCACAGCCGACATGGCAGTCGGGCTTGCCGCAGCCCTTCTCGGGTCCGCGGTCAAAGTAGATCTCGGAGCAGGGACCGCAGGGACCGGAGCCGTGCTCCCAGAAGTTGTCCTCCTTGCCGAGGCGCACCATATGGGAGGGGTCAACGCCGACCTCCTTTGTCCAGATGTCATATGCCTCGTCGTCGTCCTGATAGATAGACACATAGAGCTTGTCCTCGGGCAGCTCCAATACTTTTGTAAAGAATTCCCAAGCCCACGCGGTCGCCTCGCGCTTGAAATAATCGCCGAAGGAGAAGTTGCCCAGCATTTCAAAGAAGGTGCCGTGACGCGCCGTGATGCCGACGCGCTCGATATCCGGCGTGCGGATACATTTTTGGCAGGTCGTCACACGCTTGCGCGGCGGCGTGACCTCTCCGGTGAAATACTTTTTCATGGGCGCCATTCCGCTGTTGATCAGCAAAAGGCTGTTGTCGTCCTTGGGTATCAGCGAAAAGCTGGGAAGCCGCAGACATCCCTTCGACTCAAAAAACGAGAGGAATTTTTCGCGTAACTCGTTCATTCCTGTCCACTGCATGGTTGATTACTCCTTTTATAACTAAATTAATCTCTTTTTTTGCGTATCACCGAGCCGGCAGGGACCGCCCTGTCGGCAAGCATGGTCAGCCGCTCAGTCGGGTGCGGCGCGCTGTCCACGCTCTCCCCTGCCTCGTTCGTCAGGCTGATGCAGGTGATCTCAAAGGGTATGCCGCTCGGCGGCAAGACGTCCAGCGTGTCGCCTACCCAGAATTTGTTGCGCTGCGAAATGACGGAGGTGTAGCCGTCCACCGAGCACTCACAGACCGCGACATTGTCGTAGTGACGGATGTAGCCGCCGTCACCCGTGACCTGTCCCGGCTCGCCGCCGAAATAAAAACCGGTGTTGTATTCGCGGTGACTGATTTTTTCAAGCTCCTCCCGTATCCACGGGTGCAGCTCAAATGGGTCGCCGTCCTCCCAATATTGATCGACCGCCTTGCGGTAAGCGTTGGTGGTGACGGCGGTGTAGTAGGAGGACTTGGCTCTTCCCTCTATTTTGAAGCTCGAAACGCCTGCCTTTATCAGCTCGGGGATGTGCTCGATCATGCACAGATCGCGTGAGTTATAGAGGAAGGTGCCGCGACCGGCCTCCTCAACGGGAAAATACTGACCGTCGCGCGTTTCTTCAAACAATTGATATTTCCAGCGGCAGGGCTGCGCACAGTCGCCGTGGTTGGCGTCCCTGCCGGTCATATAGCTCGAGATCAGGCAGCGTCCCGAGAACGAAACGCACATAGCGCCGTGCACAAAGCACTCGATCTCAAGCTCCTTGGGAGTTTTGGCGCGCAGCTCGGCGATCTCGTCGAGCGGTATCTCACGCGCCATCACCACACGCGACGCGCCCATATTGTAGAGCACGTTGGCAGCGGCGTAGTTGGTGACGCCTGCCTGTGTGGAGATGTGCCGCGCCACCCTGGGCGCATAGCGCTTTGCCGCCTCGAACACGCCCAGATCGGCGATGATCAGCGCGTCTACACCGCTGTCCTGCGCCATTATCAAAAATGCCGGAAGCGTCCTCAGCTCATTGTTGCGCGGCAAAATATTGCAGGTCAAGTGTATCTTTTTGCCCTTGGCATGTGCCATGGCGCACGCCTTTTTCAGCTCGTCCGCGTCAAAATTGCGCGGTGAGGAGCGCATGCCAAAGGACTTTCCTGCCAAAAACACCGCATCTGCACCAAAGCTCAGCGCCGCTTTGAGGCAATCCATGTCTCCGGCAGGGGCTAATATTTCAGGTTTGGTCAACATTATTTGATACTCTCCAGATTCGCCTCGTGCTGCTCGATGGTCGAAGCATAATATGCCTGTCCGTCCTTGTCGTGGCAGAAGAACAAATACTCGGTGCTCGCCGGCTGCAGCGCCGCCTTGATGGCGTCGTTACCGGGGTTGCAGATCGGTCCCGGCGGCAGACCCTTCAACGAATAGGTATCATATCGGCTCTTGTAATTCTTGCCGGCGCTTTCGGGCAATACCTCGGCGCTGCGGTAGGGATAGAATTTGGTAGAGTCCAGACCCAGATAGGCTACGCCCAATTCGTCGCCGTTTGCCAGACGGTTGTAGACGATGGAGGCAACATAATACATATCCTCCTTGTCGGCAGCCTCCGCCTGCACGATGGACGCCACATTCAAGATCTGGTCAAGCGTGTAGGTGGTGCCGGTCTTTTCGAGCATTTTGTGAACCGAATAGAGCTTTTCGTAGCCCTCAAACGCCTGCTTGGTGTACAGACGTCTCTCAAAGTTGTTGAGGAATTTGTAGCAAATGCTGATCGGACTGTCGTTGTGATAGAATTCGTATTTATCGGGATAGAGGTAGCCCTCAAGCTTGTAGTAGCGGTCGCCGCCGTTTTTGATGGCTTTGAGGAAGTCAAAGTCGTTGTCGAACTTGTCCGACGCGCAGTAGTCGAGGAAGGTCTGCTTGTCCTTTTCGTTGAGCGCACCGCCGTTGACGAGCGTATCGGCGATCTCCACGACGCTCATACCCTCGATGATCGTCACTTCCACCGTATCGGTACGGCTGGACATGCCCTCGAGGTTGGTCAGGATCGCCTGATAGTCCATATTCTTGCGCAGCTGATAAGTACCCTCGGTAAAATCATGGTCGGACTTGGTGATCCTGGCGAAAATCTTAAAATAGCCGCTCTCCTTGATGACGCCGTTCTTCAGCAGGATATCCGTCACCTGATCCAGCGTCGGATCGGCAGGTATCTTGACCGAAACCTCGGTATCGTCGGGGCGGTTGATGGCGAGCAGGTCGTTCATGCCCGTCACCAGATAGGTAGCGATCATGGTGCCCACCAGCGCCACGGAGACGATCCACATCAGGCGGAACATGCGGCGGTTGTGGCGGTTGCGTTTTTTCTTTTCGCGCTTTTGCTGACGAATGCGCTTTTTCTCGTTCTTCATGGATTCGCGCTCGATCTGCTTTTTGACGTCCTGACCGCTGTAGGAATTGATCTCCTCCGGCTCCTTGTTCTCGGCGCCGGTGTCCTCAACGATGTTCAGGTGAAAATTCTCCGCCTTTTGGCGGCGCTTTTCGTCAAAGCTGAGCGGACTCTTGTCGTTTCTTTCCATACATACACCTCTAATCAGTTTCGGTTGATAAATCTTTCGGTTACCAAAATATCCGTGTGCCTGTCAAACGCGCCGCGCGGCAGCTGCTTTTCGGTAAATTTTGTGTAACAGATACCGGCGGTCACACCGCCGAATTCATCGAGAAACCGGTCGTAATAACCCTTGCCAAACCCGACGCGGTATCCTTCCAAATCAAAACACAAGCCCGGCACGATGCAAAAGCCGGACGAAAGATCCGTGACCCTCTCGCAGGTCTGCGGATCGGGCTCCTCCAGTCCGAAGGTGCCCCGGGACAAATCGTCAAAGGAACGGATATAATAAAAATCCATTTTGCCGGATCTGTCGGCGCAGCGCGGCACCGCCACGCGCTTGCCGCGTTGGAGCGCATCGGCGATGATCTGCCGCGTGTCGCACTCGATCGGCGAGGACACAAAGACAAACAGCGTCTCACACGCCTTGTATTCCTCCAAGCCGAGCACCTTTTCTGTCAGCGCCTTGTCCAAACGCGCCTTGACCTCCGGCGGACAGGACTCGCGCAGCTTTTTGCAGCGTGCGCGCAGCCTGCGCTTTTCTTCTTTTACATTGATCAAAAACATTGCATATCACTTAACACCTTGTCGGCGGTCGCCTTGGAAACGGCGGCGCTGACAATGGCATGACCAAAGCTCAGCGAACAGCCTGCGCCCCTGGCGGTGATGACGTTGCCGTCCGCGACCACATGCTCGCCGGTGCAGACAGCGCCGGTCAGCTCCGGCTCAAAGCCCGGGAAACAGGTGGCTCTCTTGCCGTTGAGGATACCCAAGAAGCCCAGCACAGAGGGAGCCGCGCAGATCGCCGCAACAAGCTTGCCGTTGTCAAAGCAGGTGCGCACGCAGTCGGTGACCTCCCTGCACGCCTTGAGGTTGCGCGTGCCCGGCATGCCGCCCGGGAGGATTACGCCTTCGAGATCATCATATGAAAGCGCCTTCAATTCCATGTCGGCCTTCACGGTCACACCGTTGGAGCTCTGTACCTCGGCGCCGGTCACGCCGACGGTCTTGACGTCCAGTCCGGCTCTGCGCATGACATCCAGCGGCGCCATTGCCTCGGTCACTTCAAATCCGTTTGCCAAAAAAATGTAATACATATCGTTTTCCTTTCGTCAGGGCACCTATAAAACTGCTGTAGCAAAAAGGTGCAAATAATATATGGTAGATGACTGTCAAAACGACGCGGTCATACGGCGGTATAACAGGGCGCTTTGACAGGAATATGCTGTGATAACGGCGGTCATGGGCAGCCAAGTATTGTTGAAACGCCCTCAGCTGAGTGTCAGACCGATCCACACACCGCTCAGCTCCGGCAGATCCTTTTGCAGCGGCTTGAGCATGCCGCAGACGAGCGGATCGCAGTCCTCCAAATCGGGATTGCCGGCGCTGCCGGTCAGAGAGAACCGGCGCACGCCGCGGCGGCAGAGCAGGTCTTTGAGTTCTTCCAAATGCCGGTAGATCGCGTAGAACACCTCGGCGCGGTCGCCGTCCTGCTCATAGAGCGCGAGCAGCCGCTCGTTTTGCAGCACCTGCACGCCGTAGCAGGCATAGTATTTTGACGCGAATCGAATCGTTTTATTATTCCACAAAAGAAATTTATCGCCGCCGCAGCGTCTTTGCAGCTCCTCCCAATCGAAGGACGAGGAAAATCGCCTTTGGCTTGGCTCCGCACTCAGTTCTTTGCAGCAAACCGCCGCGCCTTCTTTATATCCGAGCCTTGCATAAAAGCGGTATAAGCCGTCGTTGGCAGGCAGCAATGCCGAGTAGCAGTCGCCGCGCCGCGCCGCGTCCCGCAGGGCAAACTCGATCAGCGCCGTCATAACGCCCCGGTGCCGGTAGGCAGGGTCGGTCGCCGCGCCGCAGAGATAATGCGCCGACTTGCCGACGAGCTGACAGCCTATCAGATAGACCGCGGCGATCGCCGTGCCGCCATCCTCTGCAAGATAGGCGTGTGTATTTGATAAATTTCTTTCAAAGAATAATTTTACGGCTTCTTCCTTTTCCTCAAAACAACGCAGCCAGAGCGCCGCAAGGCTCGGCAGGTCGCTTTCCCGTATCGCGCGGTACCTCACAACGGCTTGGCGCAATAGCGGTCGTAGATGATCGCCGGATGATAGGAGAGCTTGGACTTGCGCAGCCCTTCTATGCCGAGATCCTCTTCGCGGTTGATGTAAGCGTAACGGGTGAGCGTTTTGGCGAACTCATGGTTGATCACCGCATAAACACCGTCGTAGGCGCGCAGTCCCTTTTCGAACATCACGTCAAAGCACACGTCGGAAATCGCGCAGCCCATCGTGGCGGCGACCGGCTTGCTGCCGACATACAGAATGCCGCCGTGCAAGCCCAGCTCGTCAAAGCAGCGGCACGCTTCGCGGAACACCTCCATCTCGCCGTATGACTGTGGGTCATAGCCGTTTTCCGTGCACCAATCCGTCATCACCTGCATGGCGTCGGCAAGATTGTGCGCGCAGAGGGTCTCAAAACGGACGTCGTCGCCGTAGATGCGGTAAAACTTTGAAATATGGTTGCGCTTTGCGTGGTATTTTTTGCCGGCAAGCGTCGCCAGATCGCCGGTGTTATAGATATAATCCTGATTTGCCGGCTCACGGTCATACACAAAGCGCCCGGGAAACAGCGCTTCGAGCAAATCGCGCTCGCGTCCTGTCATATAAGCAAAATATACCCGCTGACCGCGCTCCTCCGCGTCGGCAAAAACCGCCTCGACCGCCTCGGCAACATGCGCGCCGGACGGCATGCAATAGCCCCAAATGCGGTGCTCATCACGAAAATACGCCTTTATCAGCGTGTCGCGGTACACGGCAACGCGGAGCCTGTACTCTTGGTTCCACAGGTAGCCGTTGACGAAATTCAGTTCGCAGCCGAGTCCGCCAGTGTAATCGTAGTAGCTTTTGTATTCATTGATACGTTCTTTTTCGATCGGTTTAAAATCAATCATATAATTCCTTGCATCACTTCTTCAATATCCCTTGCGATCTCCTCGATCGGTCGGATCGCGCCGTCACGGCAGCAATTGATGATGTGCCAGCCGCAACGTTCGGCGGCATAGAGAGCGCTTCGGCGGCAGGAGAGCAAAAAGCCAAGGTTACTCTCGTGCAGATCCTTTTTGCTGTTGTCGCCGCCGTAGCGCTGTTCCATCAGCTTTTGGGAAACATCCGGCTCCACATCGAGATAGATCACCAACGCCGGACGCGGCAAACCGAGCTTGTCATATTCAAAATCAGCCTGCCAGCGAATGAACGCGTCACGCTCATCATCGCTGACCTTTGCCATCTGATAAATGATGTTGGAGGTGCAGTAGCGGTCGCTGAGCAAAAGCGCGCCCTCGCGGTAGTCGCGCTGCCAATCCTTCAAAAAGCTCGCCGCACGGTCAACGGCGTAAAAAGCGGACGCCGCGTAGGCGTTGACGTCCTCGGGTCTGCTGCCGAACTCGCCGCTGAGATACATCTGCACCAAAGCCGAGCCGCGGCTCTCGTAATCGGGAAACGAAAGCTGCCGCACACGGCGCCCCTGTGCCTGTAGCTTTTCGGCAAGAAGCTTGGTCTGGGTCGCCTTGCCGGAGCCGTCCAGCCCCTCTATGACAATAATCTTTGATTTTTCGCTCATTGCTTCACCGCCTGACCCGTTACGCCTTGCGCACGCCGTATTTTTCTCTCATTTCTTTTTGCTTGCCGCAGCTCATTCTGCCCTCGGGACAGGGACCGAACAAACAGGACGGTCCGCAGTTTTGGAACAAGTGCGGCGCCGCCTCGCGGCATTGCAGCAGCATTTGCTCCGCTACCTCACGGATCTCCCACTGGGCGCGGTTACAGCAGCGGTGCGCAAAGAAGTTTTGCAGGCTGCGCGCGTTAAAGGTGCAGACGATTTTGGTGGTGGAGGCGTTTGGCAAAATGAAACGCGCGTCCTCGTTCGCCTTTTTGATAAAGGCGGCGCATTCGGTCTTGTGCGATGTTTTGAAGCGCTCGATGATCTCCGCGTCGGTCCCCTCCTGCGGCTCTCCCAGATATTCGGCAATATAACCGGCTGCGAGCGCGTCACGGATCGCGCTGTACGCCTGAGCCTGCTCGTCGAGCACGCGATTATACGCTTCGAGTGCCTTGGGATTCTCTCGGATCGCCGGCGGCGTCACAAAGTCAAACTTCGTGCCGTCCACATAGCGCTGGGACTGCTGACTGTAAGAGGCGATCCTGTGCCGCACCAACTGGTGCGAGCAGGCGCGTGAGATGCCCTCGATGCCAAAGGTGAAGCTCGCGTGTTCCGTCGGACTGGCGTGGCCGAGACCTGCCAGCATGTCGATAAAGGCGGCGGTTTTTTCTTCCGTCAAGCCCTCGCGGATGTCCTCGATGCCGGACGGCGAATAGCAGAGCTTTGCCGCCATTGCCACCACCTGTTCCGGATCCGGCGTGTGTGTCAGCAAGGTTACTTTTACAGCCAAATTTATCCCCCACTTCTCCAGATTACATAATTATTGATATTATACCATTTTAATCTCTATTTTTCAAGCGTTATCGACGAGTTTCTCCTGTGAATAAATGGTGAAATTTTCGGAAAACCGTCATACCGCAGCCAACCAAAAAAAAGAGACAGCCAAAATGACCGTCTCCCATTGTTTTGATTATTTTAGTCGGAATACTGATTGAACCGCGACAAAAACGCCTGTGTGCGCGGACTCTGCGGATTCTCGATCACCTGCTGCGGTGTTCCCTCTTCTTCGATCACACCGTCCGCCATAAAAATGATCTTGTCGGCAACGTCGCGCGCAAAGCTGATTTCATGCGTCACGACGATCATCGTGCTCTCGGAGCTTTTTAAGCTCTTGATAACATGGAGCACCTCGCCCGTCAGCTCCGGGTCGAGCGCAGAGGTAGGCTCATCAAAGCAGAGAATGTCCGGCTTGAGCGCCAGTGCACGGGCGATCGCCACGCGCTGCTGTTGTCCGCCGCTCAGGTTGCAGGGATATTCGTCGCGCTTTTCGCTGAGTCCGACGTTTTTGAGCAGCTGATCCGCGTAGGACTTGATGGACTCAACCGCTTCCCTGTAGCTCTTGGCACCCAAAAACTCGCCGTTCTGCTCAATTTTTTCTTTGGCAAGCAGCTTGGGAGCCAAAACCAGGTTCTCAAATACGGTGTACTGCGGAAACAGATTGAACTGCTGGAACACCATGCCGAAATGCAGGCGGTTCTTGCGGATCTCCGCTTCTCTTTTTTTGGAGGAATCCGCGTCGTCAAACAGCACATTGCCGTTGACGGAGATGACGCCCTTTTGCGGCGTTTCCAAAAAATTGATGCAGCGCAGCAGCGTCGTCTTGCCGGAGCCGGAGGAGCCGATGATCGCCAGCACCTCGCCCTTTTCCAGCGTAAAGCTGATGTCCTTGAGAACGAGCGTTTTGCCAAAGCTTTTTTTGATATTTTTTACTTCCAAAAATGCCATGCCGGATCCTCCTTAACCCTTGTAATAATCGAGCTTTCTTTCGATAAAACGGAAAAGAAGCGTCAGCACGCCGCAGAACAGCAGGAAAAAGGCGCCGGTGTAGAAAATCGGCCAGATCAAGCCCTGCTTGGTGAACTGCTCTGCGTTTTTGAGGATCTCGCCGACGGCGATCACACGCGCCAGCGAGGTGTCCTTGACGAGCGTGATGATCTCGTTGCTCATCGGAGGGATGATGCGCTTGACGACCTGCAACAGCACGACCTTGAAGAAGATCTGCGACTTTGTCATGCCCAGCACATAACCGGCTTCATATTGACCCCTGGGGATCGCCTCGATACCGCCGCGGTAGATCTCGGAAAAATATGCCGCGTAGTTGATGATAAACGCGATCATTGCCGCCGTCATGCGGTCGCTGAACTTGAACGAACCGTCCGACAGCAGCGGCGGGATATAGTAGACGACAAACAATTGCAGCATCAGCGGTGTGCCGCGGATGATCCAGACAAAAATCCTGCAAACGGCCTTCAGCGGCTTGAAGCGCGACATGGAGCCGAGCGAGATCAGCAAGCCCAGCGGCAGCGCAAACAACAGGGTGACGCCGAAGAGCAGACAGTTTTCGCCAAAGCCGGTCAGCAGCTGTTGGGTAACACTCCAGTACTGATCCATGGATTATTTCACGATCAAAAGGTCGGCAAGGTTGTACTTGTCGGCGATTTCCTTGAGCTTGCCGCTGTCGTAGACAGCCTTGATCGCCGCGTTGAGCTTTTCGAGCGTAACGGCGCTGTTCTTTCTGAGCGCGATACCGTACTGCTCGGGAGAGAAGGTCTTTTCTTCTACGACCGCGAGGTCGGCAAAGTCGGAATCCTCTCTGATGGTGCCCTTGGACATAACAAAGTCAATGATAGCGATGTCGGCGGTGCCTGCCTTTACTTCGAGAAGCGCGGTAGACTGGGACTGAACAGGCTGATAGTCCGCGCCCTTGAAGAACTCATCTTCCTTGGCAACATCCTCACCGGCAGAACCGGACTCCGCAACGACCGAAGCGCCCTCTACGCTCTCTGCAAACTGCGCGACCTTGTCCTTGTTACAGACCATGACCTGCTTGTTCTCCATGTACGGAATGGAAATGTCCATATTCTCCTGACGCTCCGGTGTGATGGTGAGACCATTCCAGATGCAGTCGATGGACTTTGTTTTCAGCTCGATCTCCTTAGAATCCCAGTCGATCTCCTGGAACTTGGGCTCCAGCTTCAGCTCCTCGCAGACTGCCTTGGCAAAATCGGTTTCAAAGCCGGTCAGCTCGTTGTTTTCGTCCATATAGTTCATCGGCTCAAAATATGTGATGCCGATAACAAGATTGCCCTTGCTTTCAAGATAGGTCCAGTCCTCACCGGCACTGTCCGCTGTTGCAGCGGTATCAGCAGTGGCAGCCTTGGTGGCGGCCTCCGTTGCGGATTCTTTCTTCTCGCCCGAGCCGCCGCAGCCGGCAAGCGCGGTGGCAGTCATCAGACCGGCCATCATGAACGCAATGATTTTTTTCATAGTTTTTACCTCCGTGTTTTCAATACTTTTGTATTGTTTGTGCGCCTTTGACGCACGCGAACAGAATTATTATACATTATCAGTTTACTAAAGTAAAGTATTTTTTGTAAAAAAGTATAAATTCTTCTATTTTTCCTGCCCGATACAACGGATACACATCAAACAAACAAAACAGACACACCCGAAGGTGTGCCTGTCAAAAGTCAATAGCTTATTTTAGATAGGTGGTGGAGGTGCTGCCGATCGCGCCGTTAATGCCGGTGAAGCCGCTTGCGCAGCAGACATAAACGCGCATGTTGGCTTTGCCGATGCTCGGAACCGTGAGGGTGCCGTTGGTGACAGTCTGTCTGTCGCCGGTGACCGCGTCGATATACAGACCGTTGGGGATCTGCTTGAAGGTCGCGCCGCCGGAGATGGTGACACAGGCGAGGCTGTCGGTCGAATCGTCGGTGAAGCGGCGGATGTACGCCATGTCGCCGGTAACATGTGCGGAATCGGCGGCGTACTGACCCTTTTGCAGTGCAGGGATCGCGCGGCGCATCTTGTTGAGCTTCATCAAATGCTGTGAGAGCGTCGATTCAAGCGTTGTTTTGACGGTGCCGCTCGCTGTGTATTCACAGAAATCGGTCGCCTCCACATCGCCCTCCAGATGGTCGCCGTAGTAGGCTCTGCCGGATTCGGCGAGGGAGATAAGCGTACCCTTGTCGATCAGGGCGCCCTTTTGGAACTCGATCTCGGAGCCGTAGTAGACGCAGGGAATACCGCGGAAGGTGAACATCAGGTCAAGGTTCTCAGCCCAAGCCTGAGTGCCGCCCTGGAAGCGAGTGAACTCGTCGGGCTGTTCGGGAGAGTAGTCGTGCGAATCAACGTACATAACATTGTATGTTGCGTCGTTGTAGTACTTGTCGGAGCTCAATGCCACGCCGTAAGCGTTGCTTGCGCTGCCGAACATTCTGTGCATCGTAAAGTCGATGGCCTCCATGCCCGAAGCTCTGCTGCGGTCGGGAGTGTGATAGGTCAAGCCGTTAAGGAAGGCGTTCTGCGAAGTGGGCTGAGCGCTGGGATCGTCTTCCTGCTTGTAGTGATCAAACGTCAGGTTCATATTGTCGTTGATCTCCTGCACGGAGGTTCCCCAGTTCCAGCTGTTTGCCCACTTGGAATTGCTTTCTTTCCAAGTATAATAGGGAGCGGACTCCTCAGCGTGGCCGCGGTACCAAACCTGGGTATAGCGGGTGCAGATCTCGCCGAACATCAGGAAGTTGGGCTTGCCTGCAGCGGCAGCGGCGTCCATAAGCTGCTGGTTGAACATCAGGTTAAGAACAACGCGCGGAATGTGGCGAACGGTGTCAACGCGGAAGCCGTCGACTCCGCGGGCGATATATTCGCCGTAGGTGTCGGTGATGTACTCGGCAACAGCGGGGTTCTCGGTGTTGAGGTCAACACAGTCGCCCGCGATCTGCGCGAACTTCGTAGTCCAGTCGTCGTAGTTGGGGTTCTGGAAATAGCCCGAGTGATAGTAGTTGTTCGGGTTATATATCTCGCTGGTTGACATTTTTGTCATTTCGTAATCCTTAGCCTCGGGAATACCCGTGGTTCCGTTGCCCAGGTTGCCGGGATAGGTCACGTTTTTCATAAGGTTGAGTCTCTGCTGGTACTGGATGCCGGGCTGCTGAGCCCAATACTGCTCGGGAGAAGTGAGACCGTAGGTGTTGAGCAGGTAATCGGTGGGGACCATACATTCCTCCAAATTGCCCAGATCCTTGGTGGTGTCCTTGGTGAACAGCGGACTAAAATGGCTTTCGCCGAAGTTGCCGGTGTGCTGGAACACGACGTCCTGATAGATCTTCATGCCTTTCTGGTGTACGGCGAGGATCAGGTCGTCAAAGGTGAAGTCGTCGCTCTCATAGCGCGCGTCCACCGTGGAGAAGTCCATGGCGTGATAGCCGTGGTAGTCGTAGCCCGAGGCGTTGGTGACGACCGGCGTCACCCAGATGGCGTTGAAGCCGAGCGCCTTGATGTAGTCGAGCTTATCGGCAAGACCCTTGAAGTCGCCGCGCCACGCCGGGTCGCTGTCGGGGTTGTTGGCAACGTGGTCGTCCCAGCAGTGGACGTTGTTGCCGGAGTCGCCGTCATAAAAACGGGTGGTCATAACAAAATAGAGGGTGTCCTCGCGCGGGTCGAGGCTCTCGGCGGGGTCTACCTGCGTCGGGTCGTATTTCGTCCATCTGCCCCTGAAGAAATACCAGTCGGCAGAGGCTGAGGTGATCTTGGTTTCTCTGCAATACTGCTTGCCGTCGGCGTCGGTGATCAGGACGTTGACCTTGGTGACATCCCTGACCGTATAGGTGAACCATTCGCCGGTCAGGTTCATTTTTTCACCGGGATACGCCTGCGACATGGCGCTGTTGGTAGGAAGTGAATTCCACAGATATACATACGGCTGAGCCAGTCCGTCCTGCATGACATGAAGCGTGATGTTCAGCGGCTCATCCGCCGCCACGCTGTCATCCTTTGAAATGTCAACTGCCGACGCCGAAACGGCGCCGATAGCGATCATCATTATCAGAGCAAGAACGAGGGCTAACGCTTTCTTTATTCCTGACATCCTATTTCCTCCTTGTTATGACTTATCGGCAACATAGCGCTGCAGGGCGGTCACGTCACGTGCATTCAGATAGCCGTCCTTGTTGACGTCGCCCAGCTCAAGGGTCACGGTGTAGCCGGTCTTTTGCGCGAGTGCCAGGGAGAGATAAGTGGCGTCCTTGATGTCGATCACGCCGTCCTTGTTGACGTCGCCAACCTGATAACCGGGCTGCGGCTGGGTCGGGTCGGTCGGCTCGGTCGGAATATCGGAGCCGGTCGCCTTGACGGTAAAGCTCTTGCTCGCCTCGCTGTTGTCGGAAGCCTGCACGGTAACCTTTACCTTGTAGTCGCCCTCTCTGTTGAAGTTGTAGGTATAGGATGCGTTGAGGGTGTAGTATGCGGTGTTTTTGCTGCCGCTGGGATCCTCGATCTCATACTTATAGAAAAGGAGGTTGGTGCCGGTCTTGCCGCCGCCTGCGGTGACATTGATGGTGGAAGATCCGGTCTTGACATAGCCGTTATCGGAGGGAGTCACCTTTTTGATAATCGGGCTGGTCACGTTTGTGTCGGCGCTGACCTGCAGGGTCATGGAACGGGTGTTGTCGTTGCCTGCGGTATCCTTAAAGTCAAAGGTGACGGTATAGGTGCCTGCAGCGGTGGGCGTCCAGGTGGTCTTGCCGTTTGTTGACCAGTCGCGGATGGTGCTGCCGTTGACGCTGAACTTGTAGCTCACGGTGCCGTCGGAGCTGACAGCATTGGCGGAAAGCGCGCTCTCCATACCGACATAGAGATCGGAGTCGGGGTCGGCGCTGACGCTCTTGACCTGAATGGGCTTTGGATCGTAAACATCCCAGGAGTTGGTCTGGTTGTCATAAATATAGCTGTTGCGTGCCTGCAGATCGGTGGTCTGGCTGCTGCCGCTGTTGCTGAAAATGACGTTGGCGTAGGTGGTGCCGGTGCTGAGCATCCACACGTCCTCGCCGACGGGAGTCATGATAGCGCCCGGCCATGCGTGGTTCTCATTGCCGGCGCCGCCGGAGCCGTTCCACATGTAGCAGGTGGGAGTGCTCCACTTGGCGCTGTTCTTCAGGTAGATGACAAATTCACCCGAGGGGGTTGGTCGGCGGTACTGTAGGGTTGGTCGTGTCACCGCCGCCGCCGGAATAGACAGACCAAGAGGGGCTCGAAACGCCTTTGCTCAGATCGCAGATATAGCCGTTGTAATTGGAATAATCCAAATCATTGGTCTGGTTGGTGCCGACGCCGCTGCTGCCGTTGTTGAAAATGATTTTGTTGTAATTGCCTGTGATGGAATAGGCATACACACCGCTCTCAGAGGTGGCGGTCATCTTCGGACCGGGCCAATCTCCGTTGTTGCCGCTGCCGTCAGTCCACATGTAGCAGTGCGCCTCGCTCCAGCCGCCGGGGACCTTGACGTAAACGGTGTCTCCGCTTGCCGCGCTGACTGTGAGAGACAGAGCGAAAAACGAGCAGAGCACCAGCGCCAAACACAGGACTACGCTGATGATTTTGTGCTTGTTCTTGATCATAATGACGTTCCTCCGTAATCATTATTTGGAATACTTCTCCATCTTTTATATCATACAATATATTGTGTTTTCTTAATTTCATTATTGGAATAAACAGGTTTTTTTGACTGCCAAAATTACACGGTTATTTTTGTGCAAAATATCCCAAGCCAGCGCCATACTGCTCTATAAGCCGTATCCGCCGTCATCGCCGAGTGCATATTGGCGGACCGTTTCGACAAACAAACCGCCCACGGGATTGGAGAGTGTCTTTGACCACGCCATCACATAGGCGATGCCGGTGTCGGCGTCGTCGATCGGGAGCACCGCCGTTTTGCCGGGCGCGGTCATCTCGGCGAGCGACTGCGGCACGATGGCGGCTCCCATGTGCGAGAGCACCGCCATATAGAGCTCGATCAGCTCGTCATAGGTGCTGTCGATCACCGGCGTCAGGTGAAAGGTGCGCATCATATCCATGATCTCCATATAGAGGATCGGCGCGGACGATTCGGACAGGAGCACCAGCCGCTGCGCGGCAAGCTCGCTGAGACTGATGCTTTTGCGTCCCTTTAAGGGGCTTTCGGCAGAGCTGACCACCACCAGGCTCTCGGTGTGCGTGACGACGGTCTCGATGCCGGAGCTTTCGGGCACCATGTCGCGCGGCATAAAACAAAAATCAAATTCTCCGCCGGTGATGGCGGCGCTGCGGTCGGCGGCGTCGAGCTTTTTCAGCTCCACCGAGATGCCGCTGTATTTTGCCGTGAAATCCGCTATGCAGCGCGAGGGAAACAGCGGCGAGGTCACGTCGCAGCCGACGGAGAGCTTGCCGGTGCCGCCGTTTTGCAGCTTGTCGATCACCTTTTTTGCCTTTCCGAGCGTGGCGATCATCTCCAGCGCATACGGCAAAAGCGTTTTGCCCTCGTGGGTCAGGAGCACATCACGGTGCGAGCGCGTGAAAAGCTGCACGCCGAACTCCTTTTCCAGATCGCCGATATAGCGGCTGACCGTGGACTGCGACACAAAATTGCGTCTGGCTGCCTCCGAAAAGTTCAGCGTTTGCGCCACCGATATAAAGCAGTTGAGCTGTTGGATATCCATTTGACTTCCTCCTATCGCGTCATTATGCAGAAAATGAATCGACCTATTCATAATTCATCAAAATTGCATTATCCGTCCGGTTGAAAAAACGGAATAATCTGGTATAATTTAAATATAGCATAACTATATGCAGATTGTAAATAGCTATTTTTGACTGGAGTAATGCTAAAATGAAAAAAATCGTCATCACTGGAATGGGCGCTGTGACCCCTGTGGGCATCGGCGTCGAAGATTATTGGAATAACATCATCGCCGGAAAATCCGGCATCGACACCATCAAGAGCTTTGATCCCTCGGAGCTGGCGGTGCGCTTTGCAGGCGAGATCAATAATTTTGTGCCGACCGATTATCTGCCCAAGGACCTGGTGCGCAAGACCGACCCCTTTATGCAGTACGCCTACATCGCCGCCGAGGAAGCCCTCAGGCAGAGCGGCGTGACCGTTGAGCCCGAGCGCACCGGCATCGTGATGGGCACCGCCATGTCCGGCGTGGCGACGACCGCCTTTACGCAGGACGCGCTGTCCGGCGCCTCTCACAAAAAGGTCGGACCGCGCTTTATCCCCAAGATCCTCGGCAATATCGCCGCGGCAAATATCGCTATCGACTACAACATGCAGGGACCGAGCTTTACCGTGAGCACCGCCTGCTCCTCCGGCGGCGACGCGATCTATATCGCCGCCACCTTTATGCAGGCAGGCAAGGCGGACGTCATGCTGGCTGTCGGCGCTGAGAGCGTGCTCTGTCCGCTGGTCATCTATTCCCTCGCCAACGCCAAGGCGCTTTCGCGGCGCAACGATGACCCGGTTACCGCGAGCCGTCCGTTTGACGTGACGCGCGACGGCTTTGTGATCGGCGAAGGCGGCGGCGCGCTGGTGCTCGAGACCGAGGAGCACGCGCTGGCACGCGGTGCGCATATCTATGCCGAGATCGCCGGCTGCGGCAACACCTGTGACGCACATCATGTCACGGCGCCGCATCCCGAAGGCAGAGGCGCCAAGGCGTGCATCCGTCAGGCGATCGCCGAGGCAGGCATCCGACCCTCCGACATCGGCTACATCAACGCGCACGGCACCGCCACCCACAAGGGTGACGCGGTGGAGGCTGCCGCGATCAAGGAGATTTTCGGCGGTGCTCTCCCCTATGTCAGCTCCACCAAGGGCGCGACCGGTCACATGATGGGCGCGGGCGGCATTACAGAGACGATCGCCTGCATCAAGGCGATCGAAACCGGCACCCTGCCGCCGACCATCAATCTGAACGAGGTTGACCCCGAATGCGCCGGTATCGACTTTGTCGCCAACACCGCCAAGCAGGCGAATATCCGCTATGCCATGTCCAACGCCTTTGGCTTCGGCGGACAAAATTCCAGTATCTTACTCGGAAAATACGAATAATAATATAGAGGTTTTTATGCAGTTAACTTATGATTCAACCATGTTTCGGGAGACCTTCGAAAGCGAGTTCACTTGGCTGAACGGCTTTATGCGCAATGTGCGCCGCTTTGGCTACAAGCCGGCTGTTATTTCTCCTGTAGAAAAAAAGCAGTGGACCTATGAGGAGCTGAACGCTGACTGCAACCGCTTTGCCAATGCCATGAAGCGCGACGGCGTGAAAAAAGCGGATATCGTGATGTTCCAGCTCTTTAATTCCACCGAATTCTTATTCAGCTATATCGCGCCGCAAAAGCTCGGCGCCATCGGCAACCCCGTCAACTTCAACCTTTCGGCAGGCGAGACCGCCGAGATCATGAGCCACAACCGCGCCAAGGTGTATCTCTACGATTCCGAGATCGCGGAAACCGCCGTGCAGGCGCTCGCCATGAGTGAGCACAAGCCCGATGTGGTGATCGCGGTCCATCATTCCGACAAGCCGTTCAAGCTGCCCGAGGGACATATATTATTTGAAAACTACGTCAAAAACGCGGACGTCAGCGATCCGCCGGTCGATTTTGCGCCACATATCTACGACGAGGTCGTGCGCCTGCAAACCTCCGGCACCACCGGCACACCCAAGGGCGTTCCGCTCAACAATATCAACGAGGTGCTCTCGGCGCATGATGTGATTATGCACTTTCCGCTCGCGC
>Ga0310695_10003706_pt1 | contig 29448 bp, 28 predicted proteins | sample RumenRJG_04DNA_FD_203882 | JGI IMG/M metagenome (GOLD analysis project Ga0310695, IMG submission 203882) | Bovine rumen microbial communities from Lethbridge, Alberta, Canada - RJG_04 (v2) (version 2) | ecosystem: Host-associated > Mammals > Digestive system > Stomach > Rumen | place: Canada...
GCATTTTGGCGGAGTCGGCGAAGTATGACGTGTCATGTTCGTCGAGCGGCACCGTGCGCAAAGGGAAACAGGGCATGGTAGGCTCTACTGTCGGCGGTGTGGGCATCTGCCACTCGTTTGCCGACGATGGGCGCTGCATCTCGCTGCTGAAAGTGATGCTGACCAACTACTGCATGTACGACTGTGCCTACTGCATCAATCGTCGTTCAAACGACATCAAACGCGCCACGCTCTCTGTCAGTGAACTCGAGGAGATCACGATGGAGTTCTATCGGCGCAACTATATCGAGGGACTTTTCCTGAGTAGTGGTGTGGTAAGAAATCCTGACTATACGATGGAGCGCCTCACAGCCATTGCCCGCGATCTGCGACTGGTTCATCGCTTCAACGGCTATATCCATCTGAAAAGCATTCCTGGCTGTTCGCAGGAACTGCTCAACGAGGCAGGGCGTTATGCCGACCGTATGAGTGTGAACATCGAGATACCCAAGGAAGAGTCGCTGAAACTCTTGGCACCAGAGAAGGATCACAAGAGCGTGTTCACACCGATGAAGATGATTCAGCAGGGAGTACTGGAGAATAAGGAAGACAGGAAGAAATACCGTAATGCCCCCCGTTTCGTACCTGCAGGACAATCCACGCAGATGATTGTGGGGGCGACGAAAGAATCCGATAAGGACATCCTCACGATGTCATCCATGCTCTACGGACAGCCCACGATGCGGCGCGTCTATTATTCTGGCTATGTCAGTGTAAACACATACGACCCGCGATTGCCGATTCTCAAACAACCGCCTTTGGTACGTGAGAACCGACTCTACCAGGCCGACTGGCTGTTGCGCTTCTACCACTTCAAGGTAGAGGAGATCGTCGATGACCTGCACGCGAACCTCGACCTGGAGGTGGATCCGAAACTCGCCTGGGCATTGCGACATCCAGAGGCTTTCCCTGTGGATATCAATACGGCCGACTATGAGCAGTTGCTCCGAGTGCCAGGACTTGGCACAAAGTCGGCTTGGCTTATCGTCAACTCACGTCGCTTCAATCGCCTGACCAGTTACGACCTGAAAAAGATGGGTGTGGTGATGAAGAAGGCGAAGTATTTCATCACTTGCAACGAGCTCACCTCGCAGTTCTCCCAGCCCATCGTCGGCATCAACGAACTCCACCCAGAGCGTCTCCGTCCACTTCTCATCAGCAAGGCCCAACAAAAAAGCGCCGCCGCAGAGCAACAGCTCACCCTCGACTTCAAGGAAGAATGATCAGCGGAACCGACCCCTGGTCACTAAAAAATGTTAACTTCAAATTCGGTCGATTTGATCAATATTTTTGTGTTGGAAAATTTTTCTCTCTTTTGTAGGGTAGCTTTGAAATTTTTTGTTCCATTTGGAAAACAATCAAAGGAGCCCCCCGATTTGGAAAGCTCCTTTGTATCATTGCAACTATCTATATCTAAGTTATTATCAATTCCCAGCAACTCAAATTAAAAAAAGTTAAGGGGTATTCCACAGTTAGGAAGCACATCTATTGAAGGTAAAAGAGATTCACCATGCTTTATCCAACATTAAAATGAGCTCTATGTAGATGATAATTGGTACGACTACACATATAATGACAGAAGATTTCCAGTAGTTCCAACCTATCGTTTGGAATTTGAGCAGGAATTCAACGGAAAGTTGGAATGCAGTGTCACACCATTGCCCCCAAAAATTCCGTTTGCTCCAAAATATATAACCCCATAAGATTAACCATAGAGGTGTGAATATAGGTAGCTTGATAATCAAGTCAAGTATGATGCACCAGCTCAGTGGAATCAGAAGATAATAGACGATAATGTTTACCTCATTGTAGGTCATTCTGAGCTGCTTCCCCGTTAGATGAAGGATAGCTGCTGTCATTCCAAATATCCCTAATATAAGGAGTGTAGGAATCTGAATAATTCTGGTCTTTAATTTTTTCCACATATTCATTTTGCTGTTCTTCGGTTAAGTTGTTAAAGAATCTCTCAAATGTTTTAAGTGTTTTCATTTCTTCACTTGATATATTCAGGGGTTGACATTTGTCGTCAATGCACATCCCAGCTCCAGCAATTAGTATTAACCAACCTGCAAGAACCAAAGCAATAATGAAAAAGAGAATCAAGTAGTCTATCATTAGAACAATTATTAGTGAAATGCCTTTGGGAGTTTCCCAAACGCGGGTGCAAAGTTACAACATCTTCTTGAAATCTCCAAATCTTGTAATTAGCACATTATCAACAGCTTAACTATTTGGCATGTTTTTTGCAATAATTTGGTTTTGGACAAAAAAGCTATAGATCACACTTCATATCCCTTTTTATTATGGAGTGATGAGAAATGTCACAGCTCTATTGTATAAGTACAAAAAGTTCAAGCTACATTTTTATTCAATAACCAGAAAAATATATTAGAGATTTAAAATATTCAGTTGGATAGCCACGTTTAGACAAGACGTTTTTCTTAAATAAATTCAGAGCAATTACATTATTATCGATGTTGTCCAGAGTATTGAAGATAACATCTGCAATAAATTTGAGATCTTTGTTTTTAAAGTCGTAATTTGGTCTTTTCATAATTATTTCCTCCATTTTTATTGTATTTCTCTAATTTGATTTGTTTCTAAGCTCATCTGCTTAATATAGATGTATTTGGGATAATGTCCTAGAACTGTCAGTGTAACAGGACAAATCCATATCTCTCTGGTAAAGTCTGGTAGTCCATTTACTTTGTAAGTAGCACCAGCAAAAAGTCCTGAATATTGCTTCACACATTCGAAGTAACCTGTCATATCGGTACGTTTTTTCTTACTTGGACGTACAAGCACACGCACATGATTCTCTTTTTTAGTATCAAGATAAGTCAGCAAGTGGTTAGAACCTGCAACCATAGCAAGATTATATCTATCGCCAGGCCAAGGCATGTCAATGTACCAGAGTTTATCAGCTGGGACATAGACAAATTTGAGGTCGTACACTCTGTGACGGATGCCACACATTCCTTTAGCATAAACCCATGCGAGCTTAGCATACTTAATTGTTGAATTAAACATTAGAACAAGATTTAGTGAAATGCTTCTGGGAGTCTCCCTTTGGCGGTACAAAGTTACAACATTTTTTTGAAATCTCCAAATCTCATTAAAGGTCTAGTTATTAGTGAGTTAACTGTTTGGCATGTTTTTTGCTGTAATCTGGTTTTGGAAGAAAAAAGCTATAAAATCACGCTGCATATCCTTTTTTTGATGAAGTGATGAACTTCAAAAAGGCTATAAAATAGATGCTTTCAAAATCAAGTGTAACTGCAAATTGCAAAAAATCTCCTTTAATATAGATTCTAAAAAGTTAGTTACATTTCTAGGGAGCTCCATAGAAATTGATTTTTAGCTGGAAATGTAATCTGCTAAATGCTCTTCTTTCTATCTTCCTCTAAATAGTGGTTTATAAACCAATTCTTACACAAGATATCTTTTATTTTGCGGTTAAATAGATCTTTTAGATAAGCTTCATTAGGGAGATAGGGATAGCCAGCATTACTACTAATTTCTATTGTCTGTTCTTCTTCATTTATCCAATAGGCTGTTACAACACTATAACCGAAGTTTGATTGATTAATAGCACGCTTTAGCCTTTCCACTTCCTTGATATTATCCAACTTGATTGTTTTCCAGCAATGTTCGGTAATCTCGATATATTGTAGATCATAATCAAAACTAATTGTGAAACACACACCGCTAAGATAGGACATGTCTTCATCAGAATCGAAACCACGAAAGTAGTCTTTATTGTCTGTATTTAAAAAGAAAGGATAATAACCATCCTCATCAAACTTACTTTCATTGCCCATTTCTGCCATAATCTTAATTACGGTATCTTGCATTTCCTTGATCTTCTGATCTTCTTTTAGAGATAACTTACTCTTCTTGTTGGACATAATGATATTGTTGTTTTTTGTGAATCTGCTGCAAAGTTACGAATTAAAAATGAAAAGTCCAATTACTCACTATGATTGCTGGTATCTGTTATTATAGTAATTTAAACCATATGTCTTCTGGATGCTCTCCAATTACATCATGTACAACATTACAAAGCCATATGTCTTTATGAAGGAAACGTCCATGATTCATAACTTCGTATGTCCCACCAAGCTCATCATGTTTAACAAGATGTAAATGGTACATGTCTGGATCATACTCTAAGCTAATTCTTAGATTAACGTATAAACCATCAGTTGTAAGAACGTCTAAGAATTTATCAGCACCATCAACCATTTCAAGGTCTTCTTGGTCTCCATCATAATCTGGAAGAACGACAAACCATCTGCCATCTTCCCATTTCTCAAAACTTAACTCCATATTGTTACCGATACTCATTTGGTTTCCTCTTTTTTCCATAATTCTAATAAAAAATCACTATCTCGCATTATATCCTCCATGTCATGATTCTTACCTTTGGTAGCTTCAAGATACTCATCAATAAGTTTATCAATGCTTTTATGATCTGATTTGTTAACTGATTCTTTACACATATTAATTCCTTTTTTATGTTATTGCCAATGATATTTTCTAATAAGCTGCTTAAAGACAGGCTCGTCTGCTATAGAAGCAAACAGTAAAGCGCAAGTACGTATCTTTAGCACACCTAAGTTACTAAACACTTCATAAACAGACTTGTCACTATCCAATAAGACTTGAAAAGCTCTGATAAGTCTTTCCCTTAGTATAGGATGCTCTATGTAAGCCTTGGCTTCCTCACGTCCATTGAGTCCATAAAAGTCTGTGAGTTTACTTGTACCAGACCGTTTCAACTGAGGATAAACGTATCTAACCCAACATTCAAAATCGGGTTTGCCTTCTTTTATCTCAATCAGGGCTTGTTCATATAAGGTGTTACCATGAATGGTTTTACCCTCTTGTGCTGTAATGAATCTCTGTAAATCTTCCATATTTTAGTAGTCTCTATAAAATATTGCACTAAGTTCACCTTCCATACGGATAAATTTATAAGTCCTGTTGATATATTCATCCACACAACCCTCTTTACAATAACTTAATTTGTCAACATAAACATATTCTTTTAGATCTTCTTTTTTTAATTTAAAAGAGGCTCTAGAGTAATTGAGCAATAAATCGTATTTCTCATTGTCAAATATTGTCCCGTATAAAAGACCGTTCTCTTTCATTCGCCTATCTTCTTCCTCACAGATTCTGTCGAAGTCCTTACAAAATTCATTAGCCCAGTCTTCTAATTCCTTATTCGATACTTCTTCGGTCATATTGTTTTAAGTTTGTTATTATTCCACCTTCTTCTCATTCTAAGTGCAAAGTTACAACTTTTAGCGTAAATTTCTAATTCATCAAATCATTATTTTATATTTATCATTCATTTTCTTGCCTATTTAGAATCTCATTGGCTTTATTTAAAGTGCTTTCTGTGATTTGAATCGTGTCGTTTGTTTCATCGTCAATTATCAAAAGAGGTAGTAAATCATGCGTAATTATCCAGTTCATAATATCATGGAACACCACACCAGCCATACCGCCACCACTTGCAGGCAGTCCCAACTTATTGATGGAGACGATCATACTGTATTTAGGCTTGTCAGCAGGGAAATAGCCACAGAAAGCAAGCTGATATTCAGTTACGAAAGGTTCTTCGCCAAAATCATATTCTCCAACCTCCGATGTACCAGTCTTTCCAGCAACAAGTACCATAGGCGATCCAGCTCTCATGCCAAGTCCTTGACTAACCACATGCTCTAAAATAACCTGCACCTTTTTAATGTTATCTTTCGATGCAATCTGTGGGTTAATGATCTCTATCTCACCAGTTTTCAGCGTAGGCTTCACCATCTTACCACCATTAGCAATAGCATTATAGAAAGTCAACATCTGGATAGGAGCTATTTTACGGTTGTAACCGATAGCACTCCAGATTATAAACTTATTCACCCAATCTGAATCTTTTGGAGAATCATAGGTAGTTGGTTTGAGCCCTTCTATTCCATTAATGAAATCTGGTTGTCCAAAGCTCATTTTATTTAATTCATCAAAGAAATCATGTTCATGACCTTTATAAGACTCCCAAACAGGCACACCGATTCCGATGTTTGAACTGACCTCTAAAGCTCTTGCTATATTCATATCTCCATAGCCGCCTCTTCGCCAGTTGTGATCCCTCAGAACCCAGTTATCATCAAGTCCCCAGACTCCTACTCCCGTATGAACAACATACGTACTATCAATTCCCCTTTCAAATAATGTGAGTAAAGAGGCTGTTTTCATTAACGATCCTAACTCCTGTTGATAGGCAAAGTTTTTGCAAGGCTGGAACTTACCTTCAAAGTTGCGCTCCAGTCCTGACATTGCCAATATCTCACCAGTCTCAACATCCATCACAATAGCCTGACCTTGTAAACAGTTACCTATTTCTGTCATATTAGCATTTAGGATGGAATCTACAGTAGCTTGTAATTCTGGAACAATAGTTGGATCACCTATCTTCTTCCCAGTTTTTAACTTTACTGTCTGCTGTGGAGATAACGAGCTGTGAATGATCATCCCTAAGACCACACATAATATCATCATTGTAATGGCTGATATAGAAATCATCCATTTTGTTTTTTTACTCATTTTATGTGGTTTACCCAGCACCTGTAACTCATCATCTATCATAGTTTAGCCTCCTTTCCTGTTTCTGATTCTATAAGAGCCTTCAACTGTTTCAGAGCCTCCTTAGATGCCTGTAAGTCAAAAGCGATATTTACTTCCGTGTTCGACATGATTAGCTGCTGTTTATTAGGATTGATCTTAAAGATGTGAGCACGATTCACTATTAGCTGTTTACCAATTCGGATAAAGGTCATAGCATCCCTTCCAAGCTGCTCTTCAATCATCTGCTGGAAGTGAGCAAGATTCATGGTAAACACCTGTTCCGTTTTATCATGCAACACCATCGTGGAGTAGTTACCATCCGACTCCACATAAACGATCCGCTCAGGTTTCACCCTGACGAGCTCATTTGAGTTTGATATGATTAGTACCTTGCTTCCCATTTTCGCTACAAAGTTACGAAAGATTTTAGCATCATCAACAACAATCCCGCCATCTTGTATGAAATGGCGGGATTGTTGTACGAAATTAGTCTTCCGTATCTTCTGGCAGTTCCTGAATTCTATCGACAGGAGGCAAATAGTCTGAAGCGTTCTCGCTTGAGATTACGGAACGGCCAGTCTGTGCCTCTAGTTTCTTCCTTGCGTCGCCAGCTATTTTCCCACCCTTTCGAGCTACAGCAGCACTCTGTTTAAAACCTTTCGGATTCTGAGCCTTGCTGATTTCTGTGGTTGAAGCTTCCGCCAAGATATTCAATGCCAACTCTATGTTTGTCATGTTGTCACGCAGGCTTTCCTTCTTCAGACCCTTGAAATGTTTATACTGTCTCGTTGTCTTTCCACTCCAAGCCTGAGTGATGATGTCCGTTAGCGAGGCATACTGTTGTCCTTCCTTTACGCCAGCTCGATCCCATTCATCTGTTAATCCTTTGCGAACTTCGATACTCTTCAGTCTCTGGTTAATCCATCTATCTGAATAACCTAGTCTGCGATAGTCCGCGTAGGCCTGTTCAAAATTCAATTCAGGATCTTGCATTTGGTCGATACGCTGGGATGCGACCTTTGCCATCCATTGTTTAAATGGCTCAGCTTTAGGCGACGGGATAGACTGAATCACTCTGAACATCTGCTCCATATCAGCAACATCGGTCAATCGCATTTTTCCGTCAGCAGCCTTCATTTTCAAAGCGTGACAATTTGTCACGGTTTCATTACCCTCGTCTTTCAGTCTCTGTTTCAGTTTTCGCCAGTAAGCCTGCGGATCTTTACTTTCAGTAAGCACGGCACACACGTCAACGATTGAAAAGAACCACTTCTCTTTCTCATCGTCCCATTCCATGCGAACCTTCTGTTCTTCAAATAGCTTTATAACTTGTTTCTTATTCATGTTGTTTGCAAAATTAATCATTTTATTTTTAATTGCCGAAGCCTCCCTGCCCCAGCACTCGCTCTATTCTGTATTTTCCACCTTGCAAGGTGGTGCTTGGTTGTAGGTGTTGCATAATTAGTTTTTTTAGTATGGACTCGTAGTATATTCTTCTCCGTGACCAGTACATTCTCCTTCTTCATTGTAATAATAATCAGTATAAGCATATTCCATATCTGCTGATCCCTTTGCTGTGTATTCGTTAGTACAACGAGCTTGAACTAATTTGAATCCATTATTAGTCCTTTTAACTAATAAGCAATCTGTGATATATTTAATTTGACCAGTTTCTGTATCTATTCTTATAAAATCCGAATATCGATATGTAGCAGAAACGAATATATAACGTTTGTTTTTCGTAACCCATAAATCTGTATAGCCTCCTGTAGTTGCTTCTATTGGTAAATTCATCTTCGCTGATTTATCAGTTACAGCATCATAACAATACAAATAATTCTCATCATAATTTCCTTTCTTTTTGTAATAAACACTATATCTTTTGTCATTAGGATATGACACTATCACTCCACTTTGCCTTTTTGCAAACTGCTCCACTCTCTCTTTATAGATATCCGCTTCAGTTTCTTGTGACTGTGTTGTTGAAGGTGGTGTTGCCTCAACAGGGTTACTATACGATTCTACATTGCTTGAATTACCTGCATCTCCTTGGCTATTGTAAATAAAGAAACCAATTATTACGACAACCGTAATTCCTATTATCCACCCCATCGTTGAGCTACTATTATTCTCTGTTACAATTGTATTGCCTACAGGGGAAGTCGTATAAGATTGTGTATTAGTCGTATTGGTCCTATTTATTCTCTGGTTTCCATCTAAGATTGTGCTTTCATCACCATCTTGGATTATAGTGCGCCCTCTATAAGCGGAAGTGCTGATGCTGCCCAAAAACACATCTACGCTATTTGCCCTTTCGCGCTTTGAAATCTTCATTGATGCATTGATGATGTCTTTAACATCTTGCGAGAGTTGTTTACTCATCAAAAGAGCAGTACCACTTGCACGATGCACTGCTGACACAGGTCGTCTTCCATGAAGCAGGTAATAGAGCGTAGCTCCTAAAGCATACACATCACTGATAGGCGAGAACTCTTCCACGTTTTGTTGGTACTGTTCGATGGGCGCATAACCCTCACTCATACCTATTGGAGTCGTTGTTGTTTCTTGTCCCTGGGCATCATAGTTTTTAGAGATACCAAAATCTATCAGCACAGCATTCCCTTTGTTATCAAGGAGAATATTAGCAGGCTTCACATCATAGTGGCAGATATGCAGTTCTTCGTGCATATACTTCAGAGCACTAGCAATCTGTTTTACATACTTCATCGCCTCTTGCTCTGAAAGAGTGCCATGTGTCTTGACATAATCCTGCAAAGAGCCACCTATCAGATAAGGCATGACATAATACACAGTACCATTTTCCTCAAACACATCTATCACACTGATGATATGAGGATGGTTGAGTCTTGCTAAATTCCTTGCTTCCTTTATGAACTTCTTTCTGTACTGCTCAACGAGCTTACTACTACCCGTTGAAGGAGCTGACATCGTCTGTGTCGCTTCATCACGGCTACAGAAGTCCTTCATGAAGAACTCCTTGATGGCTACTTGTCGTTGCAATGACAACTGAGTAGCCAAATACGTTATGCCAAAGCCTCCCTGCCCCAGCACACGCTCTATTCTGTATTTTCCACCCTGCAAGGTGGTGTAAGGTTGTAGATGTTGCATAATGCTATTTGATTAAGTGTTTAGCTTCGTCCGACATGTATCCTTCCATTTTTTCGTAAGGGATTATAATACTAACCTGTCCTAAAACCCCTGGCCCTATCTCATAATGTTGATAATCAAATTGAACACCAGATTTGGTAAGATGAGGTAAATGATTTGGTAATGGAGACTTCTCAAACTCCCCAATATTAACCATTTCATAATCTTCACCCATTTTTGTTTTCATTGTTTGTATAATTAAAGAATTTAAATCTGTATTTATCACATTTTTAAGAACAACTATTTGTTTTCCGTCTTCCTTCCTAAAAGTCGCTCCAACACGAAAGTTATTACCTACGCCACCATGACAATAAAAAGAACTAGCACAAAAAGAAACACATTTATCATTTTCATAACTTTTCTTTATGATAATTGTTTCTTCGTATTCATTTGGGCCGCCATTTTCACCATTTTTTTCTTTCTTCATATCTTCATATTTTGTATCACCAGAATGATTCACAAGCGCTTGACCATCTGGCAAATCTCCAACCTTTGTATCAATGTCAAACATTGCTCCAATAGCATCCGCAATAAATAAACGTGTTTTACCCAACAATTCCCCATTTCCTCTTATAGGGTAATCCACTTTCAACTCTACATTTATACCATCAGCCTTTTTTTTATAACTGAACAGAGATGTTTCAAATTGAGTATTATTCCATTCTTTAAACGTTTCTTCATCCATAACAACAGAAGTGAATCGGCTATCTTTTCCTTTACTATTTGTAAACGTTCCCAAATACGATTCAGAGTCTAATAGACCTTTATAAGTTCCAGCTTTAACACTTCTATCATATTCATGCAAGGTTAAAGTCCCATTTTCTTCAAGAGTTCCCTTTATCTGAACAATTACATCTTTACCTTGATTGTCATAATGTTCCGTTCCTTCAACCATACTACCTACTATTTTCAAATGCATCGTAAACCCTATATTATCAGCAACTTTGCCTTTAAGTATTAATGATTTATTAACAATCACGGTATCAACACCAGAATCTGTATCCGTTATAGGAACATCGGCAGAAGGCTTATTAAATAACCATATAGCAATACCAATAACCCCAATTACAGCTATAATCCATCCAATAGCCGACTTTTTACTGTTATGAGTCTGTAATATATTGCCAATTTCATGAGATTGTGTATAGGTCGAATTCGTTCTCTTTGCCCTCTGGCTTTCTTCTAAAATAGTGCTTTCATCATCTTGGACAATAGTATGCCCTCTATAAGCGGAAGTGTTGATGCTGCCCATAAACACATCCACACTCTTTGCCCTCTCACGCTTTGAAATCTTCATTGATGCATTGATGATGTCTTTGACACCTTGCGAGAGTTGTTTACTCATCAAAAGAGCAGTACCCCCAGCCCTGTGAACTGCAGATACAGGACGCTTTCCATGAAGCAGGAAATAGAGCGTAGCTCCTAAAGCATACACATCACTGACAGGCGAGAACTCTTCCACGTTTTGTTGGTACTGTTCGATGGGCGCATAACCCTCACTCATACCTATTGGAGTCGTTGTTGTTTCTTGTCCCTGGGCATCATAGTTTTTGGAGATACCAAAATCTATCAGCACAGCATTCCCTTTGTTATCAAGGAGAATATTAGCAGGTTTTACATCATAGTGACAGATGTGTTGCTCTTCGTGCATATACTTCAAGGCACTAGCAATCTGTTTTACATACTTCATCGCCTCTTGCTCAGAGAGTACACCATGCGTTTTGACATAATCCTGCAAAGAGCCACCTGTCAGATAAGGCATGACATAATACACAGTACCATTTTCCTCAAACACATCTATCACACTGATGATATGAGGATGGTTGAGTCTTGCTAAATTCCTTGCTTCCTTTATGAACTTCTTTCTGTATTGCTCCACGAGTTTACTACTACCCGTTGAAGGAGCAGACATCGTGCGGGTTGATTCATCTCGACTACAGAAATCCTTCATGAAGAACTCCTTAATTGCCACTTGTCGTTGTAATGATAACTGAGTAGCCAGATACGTGATGCCGAAGCCTCCTTGCCCCAGCACTCGCTCTATTCTGTATTTTCCACCTTGCAAGGTGGTGTTAGGTTGTAGATGTTGCATATGTTACAAATTGTCATCAGTTAGTACTATTTCGTATCCAACTCTTATATTTTCTATACATCTTTATATATCGGGTTATAGGATTTGATACATCTGAGACACCAAATTTCCCGTAAAACTCAATATCTATCCTTTCACTATTATCAATTTTATTCCGACTTTTCTTGTTTAAATAATAACTTTTTATGGGACCAGCTCCAACATTTTCATTTCCATGAATGCTTTTAATTACAAATTCATGTATTTTAAGCACTTTCAGAGCTACTAATCCCCCAGTTTTTGAACCAACTTCTTTTCCAACGCTTATTGCTAATTTTGCCAATGAATATAAAATTTGTGCACTTGAAATAGAATATTCACTTTCAAATGTCTCAGATACACATGTATCCCCTTTTTGATATTGACATCTAAAACGATTCATGAACGTTATTTCGTTATTGTTAAAGGTGTTTTCACAAACTAATCTTCATATCCAGTTATCTTGCCCACAGAGAAATATGTAATCAAACATATTGAAGTAAAAATAATACCATCCCATCTTAAATCTAGAAAGGGTTTTTCTTTTAACCAATCACTATCATTGTTCCCTAATATGACAAGAGTAATAATTGCAACTATGATTGTTATTCCCCAGGTCACGTAAAAAGAAGTATTAAAAGGATTTATTGTTTCTTCTATCGATTGTTCCGACGAGTCTGTAATATCATCAGAGGACGATGAAGTTGAGTTTGGCTGCGAAGTCACGGTCGTTTCATGTCCACTTCTATCTATGATTGTACTTTCGTCCCCACTCAAATTGTTGGTATAGCTTGAATTCTGATTCGTTTGTTGTTCTATATACTGCAAGGCTTTCTTGGCATCCTCATGTCCTTGTTCAACTGCCTTTTGAAATAATCTCTTTGCTTCAGACCTGTTTTGGGGTACGCCATCACCTTCCAAATAACAAACTCCTAAATTATACTGGGCTCCTGCAACACCTTGTTCTGCAGCCTTTTTGTACCATTTTACCGCCTTGTGGGAATCCTTTGTAACACCAGTTCCTTCGGAATAGCATGCCCCTAAAAGGTATTGGCCGTCAGGATTATCTTGCTCCGCAGCTTTTTTGAACCACTCAAATGCACCGCTATCATTAGCAGATACCCCAATGCCGTCTAAATAGCAAAAGCCTACTTGTATCTGAGCATTCGCATATCCCTGGTTAGCTGACTTGCTATAATACTGATATGCTAAGTTCTCTATTTTTTCTGTTCCCCATCCTTCTTCATAACATCTTCCCAATTGGAATTGTCCTTCGGCATCACCTTGTCTGGCTGCTTTTTCAAACCACTCAAATGCTTTTTTGTCATCCTCAGGGACTCCGTCACCTGCCAAATAGCATTTTCCAAGATTAGTTTGAGCAGAAGCAAGCCCTTGTTCTGCTGCCATACGGAAATAGTAGGCAGCATCAGATTGATGCTCTTCTCCAGCAATCCCCATATGGTACATGATACCTACCAATAGTTGTGCGTCAGCATTTCCAGAATTTGCAATACCCCGAACAGTTTCCAAGCCTTTTTGATTGTCGGAGTTTATAAGTGAGACCATCTCTTCTACGGTCATATTATTATCCACCTTACCACCTCCGCTGACAACTGTTTCTTCATTCCGATCTTCCAAAATCTTATTTTGTTCTTTTACAAGATTCTCCAGTTCTTCAGCATCTTCATCTGTAGCTTCTTCTTCACCCCTACCGCTAAAATCAAATAACCAACCTAATTGCTGTAAGATAGCGACAACAATACAGTCGTGAGTCATTGGATAGCCTTCTACATCTGCTCCAAATAAATCTTTGATTTCTTTCTGAATTACTTCAATTTGATTTTTTGTCGCTCCTAAATCTTTAACAAAATCTATGTCTTCGCCTTTCGTCTTAACGATTTCTCTATTAAAAACTTCTTTTGCAATAGAGATAACACCAATGCTGACTAAATCAACATAGTATTTTTGCTTTACATCTTCAGCTTTTTGTGGTCTATCTTTGCGTCTGGGCTGCATCATCCAGTTTATCATCTTATACATCAAGCCCAAATTGCTCTCAGGGAGATCATCTTCTTTGAATTCTTCTATGTCAAATTCTAATGGACTCTTCCCTGTTAGCAAATTGAATATTGTTGCACCAACTGCATACAGATCAGTCCAAGGACCAAACTGATTGAAAAGCATACCAGTTTGTTCCGCAGGAGCATAGCCTGGAGTGAAATATAAAGCAGTTGAGGTCATTTCACTTGGCGTAATCTGCTTACTGGCTCCAAAGTCAATCAACACAACAGTCTTGTCAATTAGCATGATGTTGGCTGGCTTTATGTCTAAATGCCATATTTGGAACTTATGTATTTCGGAAAGTGCATCTAATAGTTGTGGGAGAACATCCATAACTTCTGATTCTGTCAATGGATGACCCTCTCGTTTCATCTTTGTAGCTAAAGACTCTCCTTCAAGATAGTCCATGACATAATACACGGTATTATTCTCTTCAAACAAATCATAGACCTTCACAATGTGCTCATTGTCCAATGACATTATGCGTTTGGCCTCTTTTTTGAACTTCTCTTTTTGTTTCTCAAACAGAGAGTCATTTACAGAGTTGGAAACTCGAATGGAGTTCCCAGTTCTTTCATTAACACCATTAAGGAATAACTCCTTTATGGCAACTTGACGATTTGACGAAACCTGAATTGCCATATACGTGATGCCAAAGCCTCCTTGCCCCAGTACTCGCTCTATTCTATATTTCCCACCTTGCAAGGTGGTGTTAGGTTGTAAGTGTTGCATAATAATAGTTGTCATTCGTTTCTCTAATGTGACACGGGAATCTCATTGAATTTCTTATTGAATAGTTCTTCATATTTTAGAATGGCAAATGTATCCATCATTCCCGCAATAAAATCAATACTCCCTTGAATATTATCATCAGGATCTGTGAGATTTCTATAATCTGGGGGCAAAAGTTTTCCTTTAACATTGATGTTGGGATCTGCAAATACATTAAATAATGAAGTTATTACAATTTCTCCTCGTTTTTCATATAGAGTAATATCTTCATCACGGGTTGCACATTCAAAAATAGATTTTTTAAGGATTGAACATAGTGGCATCAGTTTCCCAAGGCATAATTCCATATTTCTATCTGTTCCATGAATGTCTGCATCTTTTTGAGAAACTTCTTTCATCGTAATGTCATGGACAAGACTATCTGTTAATAATGATACTAATTTTTTTCGAAATACTTGAGAGAATTCTTGTAAGGTTCGGTAGGAATTTGCTGCACCAGCATTCTTCTTGGCCTCTCCTATAATGCCGTCAAAAACTTTGAAAGACTCCTCTATATCATCTTTCACAAAGTCTGTATTGTTTTCCGTTTTTTGATTCATCACGTACCTAAGCTCGTCAATGTTAAAGCTACGATAGGCCAGTGCATCTTCCAAGTCATGAACTGCATAGGCTATATCATCTGCTAGTTCTATTATTTGCACATCAAGTGTTCTTTGACGCAATAAACCTGCCTCTTGTCTTATGTCACATAGGTAATTAAAATCCTCTGTGAACATAAATTTGTCTACGAGATTACCATTAAGATTTCCTTTTTCACTTACAATATATTTATTAGTGGCAAGCAATGTTCGGTTTGTCAGATTCAATCCTTTCCATTGTGGATCATATTTATCTAATGTTCTAAGTACTCGAAAATTCTGCGCGTTTCCCTCAAATCGCTTACCGTATCTTTGAGCAATTTTATCAAGAACACGTTCACCTGAATGCCCAAATGCAGGATGGCCAATATCATGGCATAATGCCGCTGCTTCCAAGCAAAACAAGTCACTTTTGCGTATCGTTTTAGGAGATGCATAATATATAGCACTACCACCTAAACTTCTTGAAAGCTCAAATGCTATAGATTTTGCTATTTGGGCTACTTCCAAGCTATGAGTTAATCGATTACGATAAAAGGCAGACGAGTTAATTCCGAGGATTTGCATTTTCCCTTGGAGCCTCCTAAATGATGATGAATAAAGAACCCGAGCATAATCGCGTTGATATTCATCTCTGTCGCTATAGGGAAATTCTAGACTCTTATATTCGCGATCATATAATGTTGAATTATTCAGAATTTCATATTGACGCTTTATTTCGTCTTTGTTCTCTTTTGATAAATTCAAATGTAACGTTTTCATTGTAACATAGTTTTATATAAAAATCATAAGAAAAACTAATAGGTATCATTAATCGCCAAATAGTGATTAAACGTATTTAGAAGAGGGGAATAGGTCGTGCGGCAACATCCTAGCCCCTAGCAGCTCTATTCTGTATTTTCCACCCTGCAAGGTGGTGTTAGGTTGTTGGTGCTGCATATTATTCATTTCTTTGTGTTCATAATATAATCAACAATTTCCTTCATTTTCTGTAGAAGTGTTTTGGTTTTCTTTACTTCCTGAACAATGACAACATCATCTTCGTTAGCCGCTATGACTTTAGGGATGATATTGATGGCATTGCAGCGGGCTGTGGGCTCTTCGTTTTCGAGGGCTTCATCGCCTTCTTCCTTTATCACATCCTTGACTTGGATAATCCAAGCGGTATGATTATCTTGATTTTCTGATGTCGCTTTGATCAGAAGGTTTTGTTTATCAGTATCAGAATCCTTGGAAGATAATATGCCGACAAGCTCATCGTTGCTCATCTGTTCCAACATGCCGTCAGAACACAGATAGAAATAGTCGCCAGGCTGAACATCGGTGATGTGTATAATATCAGCACGCATACGATTATCTTCGCCTGGAGTCATGGCTCGGGTTACGATGTTCTTTTGTTTGAAGTTCTTCATTTCCTCAAACGTGATCTCGCCAGACTGGAAGAGATCGAAAACGAGTGAATGATCGCGTGACTGATAGAGAACTCCAACTTTTGGGCGAATGTGGTAGATGCGACTATCACCCATGTGGGCTGCTGTAATGCCATTATTACCTATATATAATAAGGTAAGCGTGGTTCCCATTTGTTTGGGGCTACCATCAGCATACTGGTCAAGTTGCTGATAGGCATACTCTATAGCCTCGCGCACATGGTCGTCAGTAAGTGGGCTTGATGCATCAACATGTTCTGCAAACCATTGGCCCAAAGCCTGCGTAACAGTCTGACTGGCCACCTCACCATGCTCATGACCTCCCATGCCATCGCAAAGCACAAAAAGTCGATCGCTGGCTGTAGGCTGGAGAGGCCAAAGGGCATCTTCCTGATTGTTACGATTACCTATCTCGTGGATAGACAATGGAGGATATAGTGAAATTTTCATAAGCAGCTAAAGTTTAAATACAACAGTAGTATGTCCCATGGTGATTCTGTCGCCATTGGTCAGACGGATATCATCACCTGTTTCAATCTCCTGCTCATCGACTGTAGTGAGATTCTTATTCTGGTAGTTGCTCAGCACTGCTTTCTTGGTGCCGTCAGGCAATGTCGTCACAGTGATGCTGCAATGCTGGCGACTCATATAGCGATCTTCTGTGGCAATCTGGACGGTAGCCTTTGAGGTGGTGCCTTTACGACCAACGATATTCCTGCCTTCTTCCAAGAAATAGGGTTTGTCATCGAATACCAAGCGGACATTGCCGTTCTCTTTGGCAGGCTTTTCCTTGGGAGTCGCAAGAATAGTGGCTCCCATAGCGCTACCTGCTAATTGTGTGGCGCCATTGTCAGCTACAGGCTGTTTTGGGGGCGCTATATAGGTTTCTGCCTCTAAGGGAGCCTGCTGAGGTGGGAACTTCACTTCAAGAACTGCCTTGCATTTAGGACAAGTAATCTGCTTGACAGATTCGTTCTTTGAGTTCGTTACATCAAGCACAACGCCACATGATGGGCATTTGATTCTTTTTACCTGCATATCATCTACCAATTAATAACTGTCATATTGTTGTCGAACTTACCCCACATGACTGGGTGTTGTTTGTTGCCTGAGGCTTCTATTACGCCCTTATGCACAAAGTCATAGAGCTCTCTAGCTGTAATATATCGATCTCTGTTCGTATCTGCTCCCCCTCGTAATCCTCGTTCTAAGAAGATGGTGAAAAGACTATTCTTATATCTCGACTCTCGAGAAACTTCATTGGTGCGAGAGGAGAGGAACAGCATTACGTTCTGGCTATTATAGCTGGAGGTCTGCTGATTGTTTGTTCGCATCTTACCTGAATAACAGGCATCGGCAATGATCACCTTACGACTGGCTTTGCAGCCTTTCAGCATCTTGAAGATGTGCTGGTAAGTGAGCAGGCCATCATGACAAACTAATGCACCAGGGGTTCCGTGTCCACTGAAATAGAGAATCACGATATCTTCGCTATTGGCATTCATAAAGGAGGTGTGCATGGTGCTTAACAAGGCAGACTGAGTGGCTTGTTCATTTATAAGGATGCTTACCGTTGCTTGCTTCGCCACAGAGAATACCTTAGCTATGGTCTTTGCATCGTTATCACTGATACGGAGATCATGCTCCGTACCAGGATAATCTGCAATGCCTACACTAACAAGGTATGTTTTAGCCTGCAATGTGAAAGCACATAGCATCATCCATGCCAACAACAGATGCTTTTTCATATTAAGCATCGATCATCGCATCATTCATATAGTCGGGCATGTCTGGAGCCACATCAGGATTCTCCATTGATGCTGTAAGGTTCGGATCTTGGTCATTAACGATCTGACCATAAGTAGCCATATTTCCATTGGCGTCAACAACAACGTCGGGATCGCTTAAATTGCCAGAATCGTCAACATCGATGATGGCGACATCAGCCTGACCGTCGTTATTGGTGTCCAAGCCTACAGCCACATGACCTTCCACTTCGCCATAGCCTACGATATGAACATCTGCATCCTGATCGCTGCTTTGTGCAGTCTGCTGATCAACTACTTGGACATCAGCAGAAGTGTCTGCTGCCTGGTGAACCTCTGGGGCTGGAGCATGCTCATAGACATGATGGACGACAACCACATGAGTATCAGCATCTGTAGGAGTAGAAAGTTCGTCTGGACGTACCTCGGGTTGTACCTGCTCTGCAAAATCATGTTTCTGATCTACAGACATCGCATTCCACTCGTCTGCAGAATAGGTGTTATAGATGCCTCCATGCCAGTGGAACACACCACCAGGACCTACTTCTGCACGTGCCTGCTGGAATGCTTCACCAAATGACAGATCATCACTTACTGATGCCACCTTCAAGCCATTCTCCAAAGTATGACTCGTTTCGCCTTGCTCTGGTGCCACAACGTCTTCTGTCTTCTCTTCAGGAGTTTCTTCAGGCTTTTCTTCGTTGTTCACATTCTGAGCAACAGCCTGGCCCGCATACAGCAGTCCAGCTCCCATCAGGATACCAGATACGCCACCTAAGGTTACATGCTTCCAAGCACTACCTTCTTTCTTTGTCTCCTGTTGTCCATTAGCCTTTGGACGCTTCTCAATAATAGTCTCTTCGTTCATATTAATCTTGTTTTAAGTTTTATGCTGCAAAAGTAGGATTTATTTTATTAAGTTCAAAGTTTTAGATATGTTTCTGTAGGAAATACCCGTTTAACTGTACGAAATTACTTTTTGTACTTCGTTTTGCAGTAAGGGCAGGCATCGCTTTGAGTAAGAATGTCATAATCTGTAAAACCCATAAAATGGCCACATTTAGGGCAGACATATCGCCTTTGGAAATCCTTGTTCATTTCACGCTGTTGACGAGGAACATCAGATGATTTCTGATATGCCTGATAGGTAAAAGCCACAGATATACCTATAGCAAGAGCATACAATATCAAATATATTGGGCCATGGCCTAATATCAAACTACAAGCGATTGCGATCATAGTAATAATACCAGTAGCTGACCTAGCTGCGTTAAACTTGCGCTCTGCAATCTGGAATTCCAAACGCTGTTCATCGTATTCATTCCAAATCTTTTTTAGTGGACGAATATCTATGGTTTCGTCTTTTGGCTCTTGCAGAGCAGCCCACGAAAACAGATAATGAGAGTTTCCGAGTTCGACCTTGTCACTTTCTGAAATCGTCTTGCTCTCAACAGCAATACCATTAACGAAAGTAACGTTGCGTTCGTTTAGGTTCTTAATCTTCCACTTGCCGCTTCCTGCAGGCACTAAGGATATATGATGGCGACTCACATCCATTGGAACGCTATTAGCCTGACCATACAGTCTTGAATTGCCATCTTTTATAATGCAGAGCTGACGAGTCTGCTGATCTCTACCTATTATAATCTCCATATTGTTTTAGATTTTAGCTTTAATTACAAGTTCTTTCACTGTCTTTAGTGCTTCTTTCGAAACTGGCAACTGGAATAAGAAACGCTCACAATCAGACAGCATCAAAACCTGCTTTTGAATATCTATTTGATAGATATAGTTCATGTTGACGATGAAGCGTTTGCCTATACGCATAAACTGTTTGGCGTTGTCTCCCAGTTGAGATGCCAAGGCTTCTTCTGTATGTGACAGATTCATCGTAATACATACTTTCTGTTTGTTGGCAGTGACTATATAAGTATAGTTGCCATCACCCTCGAAATAGACAATCTTCTGAATGTCTAAGCGAATAAGTTTGTCACGTGAGTTGAAATAGATTCTTTGTTGAGTCATTGGTAATTACCATTTTATATCCCATCCGACAAGTCTTGCGACTCATCAGTTGCTGTAATAAATGCAAAGATAGGGAATAAAAACAATAATCGCAAATAAAATTGAGATTTTTTTAATTTGTTTGTATGAAATCCCTGCCTGATTGTATGAAATGGGGGCGTCATGCGCATTGTGAGCTTAATAGAGCTTTGGGCTCATTAACAAACCTTTGGGCTTTAGGGGTGAAATAGTAGAGTGTAGCGATTAATAGACAAACATTTTATGAAGTCACATGTTAATTATTAATTATCCCTACTAAATTCATTGCATATTGTTGTATATAAGTCGTTTATGCAAATATTTATATCTATTTTAATTCTACAAATACCCTACTTTATCCCTACATTAATTCTACTTCACTACAACAGAAACGACAAGTTGGCATCAATTGCAGCAATTTTTTCCATTAAGGGTAGCAATTATTCCCATACTGGGAAAATAATATTCCCAGCCTGGGAATAAAACATTCCCACGTTGGGAACATATTTTGTCTTACGCTAGAAAAAGTTGACACAAAGTCAACGTAAAATGAAACAAGAAAACGAAGTAGTAACCAAACGAAGGTATTTAAGTCCTGAGGAAAGAGAGTCAATCATTCGAGAACATTATCTTGAAGGTTCGAGTAAAAGTTCGCTAGTAAGGAAATATAATACTTCATATCCTGTTATTCTGCGAATTATTCGTAAATTTGCAGCGTCAAACGATAAAAGTGCGCTGCTTATGAAGAATAGACCAACAGACAGTCAGGCAGAAGAGCTCAAGACTCTGCGTGAAGAAGTCCTAGAACTGAAGAAGAAATTGCATGACGAGACGATGCGTGCCGACTTTTACGACACGATGATCGACGTTGCAGAGGAGATGTTCAATATCGAGATACGAAAAAAAGCTGGCACCGGACAGTCGAAAGGTTGCATAGAGACGAAATGAGACATTATCCCGTCGCTAGTCTCTGTGGACTGTCCGGTGTTACCCGCCAGGCGTTTTACAAACGCGATGACGACCTTCTATTCCGTCGTTTAGCTCTAGAGCGGTTTGTGGTGCAGTTTGTGCATGAGATCAGAGAACTGGATCCCGGCATGGGTTCTGACAACTTATGGCACATGTACAAGAATCGCTTCAGTGATGATTATCGTATAGGGCGCGATGCGTTCCGCTCGATTTTACATGAACAGGGTCTAAATATCCGTCAGCGCCATCGTGCTGTCCGCACGACGGATTCACGTCACAACCTGCCTGTCTATCCGAACCTTGTGAAGAATGTGATACCCATGCGCCCCAATCATATCTGGGTGAGCGACATAACCTATATTCCGATTGAGGACTCCAGTGCCCGCTTGGGCTATCGCTTCTGTTTCCTGACACTTATCATGGACGCCTACAGCAAGCGCATTCTAGGCCATTACGTGGCTCCGACGCTAGAGGCTGAGTATTGCATCAAGGCCCTGAAGATAGCTCAGGGTACACTTCCAGAAGGTTTTGACGACACATTGATCCATCACTCTGATCGTGGCTGCCAATATGCCAGTGCCGACTACATCAAGCAACTTACGAGCCACCAAATCGTACCCAGCATGACTGAAAGCGGTAATCCAAAGGACAATGCAATGGCTGAGCGCATCAACAGCACCATCAAGAACGAACTCCTTTACGGGAAGACGTTTACCAGCCTGCATCAGGTAAAGGAGGCTGTTGACAAGGCCATCCTCTTCTATAATATGGAAAGACCGCATAGCAGCCTTGACAGGCTTACTCCGGAACAGGCTCACGGTATGCAGGGGGAAATGAAGCGTCACTGGCATTCCTGGCGTGAAGAAGCAATAAAAAAGCAAAATATGATGGTCGTATGAAATAAAAATAGTAACTTTGCCCCATCAAGAAGGAAACGATGATGGTTGCATCGTAGTAAACAGAAAACAGTCGTACCGCGGACGGCCGACAACTGAAAGCAGTTCTAAATTATTAACCCGTCAACTTGATCTAGTCGAAAGACAGAAAACTGACAACCAAAATCAGTGAACTACATTTCGACCTTATGGCTCAAAAGTTGACAACAACTGCATATAGATTTAGTAGGGATATGGTAGGGTTTTAGTAGAGGATTAATAGAGATAAAGTAGGAATAAATTTTTCACTAAAAATTTGCAAAATTCGTTTAAATACAGTATCTTTGCAGGCGAAAACTAAAAATTTAGTAGGGATAGATAAAAAATCAAAATATGAAAGTCAGTTTTTTGAAATTATCACGTAAAAAAGAGGTCATCAAACGCCTGGAATTGTCGGATCTTGCAGAGATGATCCGTGAGAATCCTGAAAAGGACAGAGTGTTCAATCTCCGACTGAACTATCAGTTCTATAAGCCTAAGCGGATGCCTGACGGACAGATCACCTTGGATGATCAGCAGCACACGGTAAACCTGCCGCGTATCCTCTTTGCAGCAGAATGTATCAACTACAAGGAGATTCAGAAAGGGCTGAAGTACAATGGTCTGGTGGTGGTAGAAGTCAATGGTCTGAAGACCTATGAGGAAGCCGCCAGCATCAGGAATCAGACTGCGAGACTGGATGAGACGATGATGGCTTTCCTGGGAGCCTCAGGCATGAGTGTAAAGATCGTCTGTCGAGGGGAGCTGTTTGGTGACGGCGGATTACCCACGAAAGAGGACGAGATTCGGATGTTTCATAAGAACCTCTACGAGACGGCTCGGAGAGCCTATCAGAATCAGTTTGGTCTGGACATCGAATATCTGGAGCCCCAGTTGGAGCGGACGGTTTATATGAGTGCCGATCCTGAGATGTACTTCAATCCGAATGCACGTCCCTTCAAGGCTGACACGAAGAAACACGAGGAGCTGGAGCCTGCCAAGATTTCATGGGAGAGCGACATGCTGATGCCTGGACGCACCATCACGCGTACCTATCATTTTAATTGGCTCTTTATCCTGCGTGAGGTGTTAGGAGAATACTTCGACCTGCCTGACGAAAATCGCCAGATGCAGCTGTTACAACAGATAGCCCGAAAGTCGCTGGAACAGGGCATCCCGTTGGCTCATGCCCAGGGGATGGCCTTAGAGCATCCTTTGTTTCACAACGATCCTGATTTGGTGAAAAGCGTATTCAGCACCACCTACGAAATTACACTGATGGAGGACTATCGCAAGAAGCACAAGATGAAGCCGCTGAAAAGTGTGCCTCAGGAGACGCTTCAGACGATGCGGACAGAAATTTTCCTCACAGCCAACTACGATATGCGCAAGAACCTGATGACGGGTGTGGCTGAGTATCGTATGAAATATTCTGAGGATCAGACGTTTAAGCCACTGACGGAAGAAGTGAGAAACGATATGACCATCGAAGCGCGTGAGCAGGGATTGAAGTCGTGGGATCAGGATGTGAACCGCTTCATCGACTCCACCCGCATCGAACAATACGACCCCGTGAACACCTGGTTGAAGGAGCTGCCTGCGTGGGATGGCGAGGACAGGATTGCAGCTCTCGCCAAGCGTGTTCCCACAGAACAGCCCCATTGGGAGAAATATCTGAGATACTGGCTCATGGGTATGGTGGCCCAGTGGCGCGAGAGTGATAAACAGTTGACTGGCAATGCGTTAACACCGTTGCTGATTGGTCGGCAGGGATGTGGAAAGACACGCTTTTGCAAGATCCTGCTGCCTCCAGAACTGCGCGACTACTACAACGACAAACTGAACTTCAAGAACGAGTTCGACCTGAACATCGCGCTGACATCGTTTGCGCTGATCAACATCGACGAGTTTGACAAGACCACCAACTCGCAGCAGATTGTGTTGAAGTATCTGTTGTCATCTAGCGATGTGAAGTTCCGTCCGCCTTACGGCAAAACCATCAAGCAGTACAGACGTTACACCTCGTTCATCGGTACCACCAACCAGATGCAGCCACTCGTCGATCCGACAGGTTCCAGACGTTTCGTCTGTGTGGGCATCCCCAACGGACAAAGCATCGACTTTACTGACGATATCGACCATCGTCAGCTCTACGCCCAGGTGCTTCAGATGGTGATAAGCGGAGAGCGCTACTGGCTGGAAGACAGCGAGATAGCCGAACTGATGCGGGAGAACGAGCCCTATCAGCGAACCGTTGCCTTGGAGGAGATGATAGCAGACACTTTCCGCAAGCCGAAAGAGAACGAAGGCCGTTGGTGGGGGACCAGTGAGATCCTCAGTTTGTTTGCATCTAAGTATGCCTATTTCGATACCGAAAAGATGTCGCCCAACAAACTTGGAAGGGCCCTGAACAGCTACAAGTTCAACTTCAAACACAGAGTAGTGAACGGCCTCTCAGAATATTGGCTGAAAGAGAAATAAAAGATGACGATCTATCTATTTGACGGCACGATGGACGGGCTGCTGACGGCAGTGTTCGACGCCTTCAGCCTGAAGGAAGAGCCAGAGGAGTTGTTGACAGACGGCGATGCCCTGCCCCTTTTCTGCGAACGTACCTATCAGGTAACGACAGACGAGGAGAAGGCGCGACGGGTGTGGACAGGACTGGAGAAGAAGTTGTCGCGTGAGGCGATGAAACTGATATCCGTGAGTTGGCTGTCAGAGCTGAAGGAGCTGAACACGCCGTTGTTCCGATATGTCTGCAAGGTATTCAGACAGGGAGATATCTCCAGGAACTATGCTGATGCTGACGTGCTGGCAGTGACGAACATCGCCCGAAAGGTGCTTCACGAGCAACTGCGCATGAAGCAGTTCATCCGCTTTCAGAAAGCGAAAGACGGCACTTACCTCGCTGTGGTGTCGCCCGATCACAATGTGCTACCTATCATCATCGATCATTTCCAGGACAGGTTCAACGACCAGCCCTGGCTCATCTATGATGCCAAGCGGCACTATGGCTTCAACTATGACGGCAAGACCGTGATCCGCATCACCTTCGAGGACGAGTCGGCTGTGCCTTTTAGTCTGGAAAACGGCAAACTGAACGAGGAGGTGCTCAGCAGCGATGACCAACTGTTGCAGAACCTCTGGCGCACCTATTTCAAGGCCATCTGCATCAAGGAGCGCATGAATCCCCGTAAGCAGCTCAACGACATGCCTCGCCGCTATTGGAAATACATGACTGAAAAACAATAAGTCAATAAAGCCCAAATTTATTTGGTTTTTCGCTCAAATTGCACTACCTTTGCACACAAATTTAGAAATTTAATTATTAAATAGGTATGATACGCTTCTTTCAGACCCCACAAAAGACAGTGATTGCAACTGAGGTCAATCACGCACTTAATGAACAGGAAATCAACGAATTAAACTGGCTTTACGGTGATGCAAAGCTGTTGGATGCCGAGCAGCTGGAGGGCTACTTTGTTGGTCCGCGCCGTGAGATGGTGACCCCTTGGTCAACCAACGCCGTAGAGATCACCCAGAACATGGGCCTTCAGGGCATCAGCCGCATCGAGGAATATTTCCCCGCCAGCAGCCAGGATGCCGAGCACGATGAGATGCTGCAACGCATGTACAACGGCTTGAACCAGGACATCTTTACGATCAACATCAAGCCGGAGCCCATCAAGTATGTGGATAATCTGGAGGAATACAACGAGCAGGAAGGTCTCGCCCTCAGTCCTGAGGAGATCGAGTACCTGCACGGACTGGAGAAACAGAATGGTCGTCCATTGACTGACTCTGAGATCTTCGGTTTCGCCCAGATCAACTCTGAGCACTGTCGTCATAAGATCTTCGGTGGTACGTTTATCATCGACGGCAAGGAGATGGAGAGTTCACTCTTTGCGATGATCAAGAAGACCACCCAGGAGAATCCCAACAAGATTCTCTCAGCCTATAAAGATAATGTAGCTTTTGCCCAGGGTCCGATTGTGGAGCAGTTTGCTCCGAAGGACCAGAGCACCAGCGATTACTTCCAGGTGAAGGACATCGAGAGTGTGATCTCGCTGAAGGCTGAGACGCATAACTTCCCCACAACGGTGGAGCCCTTCAACGGTGCCGCTACTGGTACGGGTGGTGAGATCCGCGACCGTATGGGTGGTGGTGTCGGCTCTTGGCCGATCGCTGGTACGGCTGTTTATATGACTGCCTATCCCCGTCTGCACGACGATGAGGGTGTAGCCCGTGACTGGGAGGATATCCTGCCCGTTCGTCAGTGGTTGTATCAGACACCTCAGCAGATTCTGACCAAGGCCTCGAATGGTGCTTCAGACTTCGGCAATAAGTTCGGTCAGCCGCTGATCTGCGGTTCTGTACTGACCTTCGAACATCAGGAGGGCAAGGAGAAATACGCTTACGATAAGGTGATCATGCTGGCAGGTGGTGTGGGTTACGGCACCAAGCGCGACTGTCTGAAGAAGGAGCCTCAGAAGGGTAACAAGGTAGTCGTTGTTGGTGGTGACAACTATCGTATCGGCTTGGGTGGTGGTTCTGTATCGTCGGTTGATACCGGTCGTTACTCCAACGGTATCGAATTAAATGCCGTTCAGCGTGCCAACCCAGAGATGCAGAAGCGTGCCTACAACTTGGTTCGTGCCCTCTGCGAGGAGGATGTAAACCCCGTTGTATCTATCCACGACCACGGTTCTGCAGGACACCTGAACTGTCTCTCTGAGCTCGTTGAGGAGTGCGGTGGTGAGATCGATATGACCAAGTTGCCTATCGGTGATAAGACGCTTTCAAGCAAGGAGATCATCGCCAACGAGAGTCAGGAACGTATGGGCTTGCTCATCGACGAGAAGCATATCGAACATGTACGTAAGATTGCCGAGCGTGAGCGTGCTCCGCTGTATGTAGTCGGAGAGACCACAGGCGATGCTCACTTCTCGTTCAAGCAGGGCGACGGCGTGAAGCCATTCGACCTCGATGTGGCTCAGATGTTCGGACACTCGCCGAAGACCATCATGAGAGACAATACTGTAGAGCGTCATTATGAAGACGTAACCTACAGCCAGGATAAGATTAATGAATACCTCGACCGTGTACTGCAGTTAGAGGCTGTGGCTTGTAAGGACTGGCTCACTAATAAGGTGGACCGTTCTGTGACAGGTAAGATTGCCCGACAGCAGTGTCAGGGTGAGATCCAGCTGCCTTTGAGCGACTGTGGTGTTGTAGCCCTCGACTATCGTGGTGTGAAGGGTATCGCCACAGCCTTAGGACATGCACCTCAGGCTGGTCTGGCTAATCCTGCCGCTGGCAGTGTACTCTCTGTAGCTGAGGCTCTGACCAATATCGTTTGGGCACCACTCGCCGAGGGTATGGATTCACTGAGTCTCTCAGCCAACTGGATGTGGCCTTGTCGCTCTCAGGAGGGTGAGGATGCCCGTCTGTATGAGGGTGTGAAGGCACTGAGCGATTTCTGCTGTGACCTGCATATCAACGTGCCTACTGGTAAGGACTCGCTGTCACTCTCTCAGCAGTATCCTAACGGCGAGAAGATTATCTCTCCGGGAACAGTCATCGTATCTGCCGGCGGTGAGGTTTCTGACATCAAGAAGGTGGTAAGCCCCGTATTGGTAAACGATAAAAATGCCTCACTCTATCATATCGACTTCTCGTTCGACGAGCAGCGTCTGGGTGGTTCTGCCTTTGCCCAGAGTTTGGGTAAGGTGGGCGACGATGTGCCTACGGTAAAGAACGCCGAGTACTTCGCCGATGCCTTCATGGCTGTTCAGCAGCTGATTGAGAAGGGTTGGATTATGGCTGGTCACGATATCTCTGCCGGTGGTCTGATCACCACTCTGTTGGAGATGTGCTTCGCCAATACCAAGGGTGGTATGCACATCAACCTGCACGACATCTGCAAGGATGGCGATATCGTGAAGACGCTCTTTGCTGAGAACCCAGGTGTGGTGATCGAAGTAAGCGATGAGCACAAGCAGGAGTTCAAGGACTTCATGGAGGAGCAGGGTGTTGGCTTTGCCAAGATCGGCTATCCTGTAGAAGACAGCCGCAGCATCGTAGTCAAGGCTGGCGATAAGGACCTGACCTTCGATATCGACACTCTGCGTGACGTATGGTATAAGACCTCTTATCTGCTCGATCGCAAGCAGAGCTTCAATGGCAAGGCCAAGGAGCGCTTCGAGAACTACAAGAAGCAGCCTATCGAGATGAAGTTTAATAAGGATTTCAAGGGCACTCTTGCTCAGTATGGTATCTCTGCCGATCGTCGTCAGCCCTCTGGTATCAAGGCTGCCATCATCCGTGAGAAGGGTACCAACGGTGAGCGCGAGATGGCTTACTGTCTGTATCTGGCAGGCTTCGATGTGAAGGATGTGATGATGACCGACCTGATCAGTGGTCGCGAGACACTCGAGGATATCAACATGATCGTGTTCTGCGGCGGTTTCTCTAACTCCGACGTACTTGGTTCTGCTAAGGGTTGGGCTGGTGCCTTCCTCTTCAACCCCAAGGCTAAGGAGGCGCTGGATAAGTTCTATGCCCGCGAGGACACCCTCTCACTGGGTATCTGTAACGGATGCCAGTTAATGGTGGAACTCGGCTTGACCGGTGCGAAGGGTGCTAAGATGCTCCACAACGATTCGCATAAGTTCGAGAGTGAGTTCATCAGCCTCAGCATTCCTCAGAACAACAGCGTGATGTTCGGCTCATTGAGTGGTAACAAGCTCGGCCTGTGGGTAGCCCACGGAGAGGGTAAGTTCTCATTGCCTGAGGCAGAGAGTGCATACAATGTCATCGCTAAGTACAACTACGCTGGCTATCCCGCTAATCCTAACGGCTCTGACTACAACGTGGCAGGTATCTGCTCTGAGGATGGTCGTCATCTCTGTATGATGCCACACCTCGAGCGTGCCATCTTCCCCTGGC
>Ga0310695_10003709_pt1 | contig 29437 bp, 21 predicted proteins | sample RumenRJG_04DNA_FD_203882 | JGI IMG/M metagenome (GOLD analysis project Ga0310695, IMG submission 203882) | Bovine rumen microbial communities from Lethbridge, Alberta, Canada - RJG_04 (v2) (version 2) | ecosystem: Host-associated > Mammals > Digestive system > Stomach > Rumen | place: Canada...
ACTGTATTCATTCAGTTTTTCTATTGCTTCATCATAGGCTTTCCATGCTTCTTTGTACGACTCTTCACTTTCTTTCAGTCTTTTTTCTGTTTCTTCCCTGCTTTCCCTTGTTGAATCTTTTGTCTCGGCATATTCTTCTACTGCTTCTGCTATTTCCAGCTCTTCTGCCCAGTATTTTTCCACTGATTTGGCCTTGTAAATTTCAAGCTCAAGTTCGCTGTATTTTCCTTCGCTTACGTTTGTGTCTGCTGTCAGATTTTTTATTGTTTCGATTGTTTCTTTTATTCTTTTGTTGTACTGTTCGGCCTGTTCAAGCCAGCTTTTAAACGATTCAGCCTTTGTATCTCCGGTCAGGTTTTCTTCTTCTATACATTCTTTTACTTTTTTTATTAGTTCTTCATCTACTTTTTCTACCTGGCCTTCCGCCTCTGTTTTCCAGTATGAGTATATTCCGTCATATTTTTCGTTTCCACCGTCTATTTCAAATATTTTTTCAAATGCATTCAGTCCTTCCGTAACCGTTCCCAGCCCGCTTCTCAGGTTGTTGTATATTGTCTTCTGCGAATGCGCTGCCTGAAGTTTTCTTTCGACCTCTTCATTTATTAATGCCCTGTATTTTTCCAGCAGACCTTCAACTTTTTTTTCCTGTTCATAATTTTCTGCTTCGATTTTGTTCTTCAGGTCTTTTATTTTTTCCTGTATGCTTTCTGCCCACTCGGTCCTTTTTTTCTGCAGTTCACTGTAGGCTTCTGTCCATACTTTCTCGGACGTATTATATGCTTCTTCTGCTTCTTTTTCCCATTCTGCACGGTTTGTAAGGAATTCCAGTTCGGCTTCTTCCCATGCTGAAAGTCCCCTGTTAAATACTTCCTGGAACTGCATCAGCAGTCCTTCGTTCGAGTATCCTTCTTTTTCTCCCGTTTCCAGATTCGTCTCTATTTTTGTCAGCAGTTCGTCTATCTTTTCGTTGCTTTCTTTTGCAGCTTTCTCTGCTATCCGTCCGGCTATTACTCCCGCTGCTTTTTCTGAGTTTTCTGCCCTAAGCGATTTTGTATCGCTCTGAAACCTGGCTACTAGTCGGGACCCTTCTGCCCTTGCCAGCATTCTGGCTTCCGTTATTACGTCTTCCTTCTCTAGGCATTCTTTTCCGTCTCTTACGGCTTCTTCTCTTATTCCCTTTTCCTTTATTCTTGCCGCAAGTTCCGGGTTCTTTATTCCGTATCTGCTTTCATATTCTTCTATATATCTTTCTATTATTTCTTCTGTCTTTAACTTTATGTCTTTCTGCAGTTTTTCTGCTTCGTCCGCTCCGTATCCTTCTACACTGTAACCCCTTATCGCTGCCTTCAGTTCTGCCTTTAGTTCTTTTAAAACTTCCTTTCCGGCTTTTTCTGCATATCTCCCTGTAAGCCACTCTACGTATTTGCTCTCTTTCTCAAGCTCTAGATATGTACGTAATTCTTTTTGCTTCTTTTCATAGCCTTCCGGATCAGTCTCTTTCTCTGCCAGATTCTCTGTTTCCCATTCTTTTATGGCCTGTTCTATGCTGCGCTCTGCGTTCTCTTCCCAGCTTTGTTCATCTGTGGCTCCAACTGCCTTCTCTATGTAATAATCCAGCCTTTCTCGGCTTCTTTCCATTGTCGTTTTATATTCTACTGCTGGTACTATCTGCACTGCATATATTATTAAAGTTACTGCCGCTACTATTTTTTCTATCTGCTCTCTCATTTTTTTTCCCTTTTTCCTTAGATTATACTCTTACCAGTTTATTGTCAATTTTTACTATGATGGTTATTCTGTTTTTTTATATTCTTTTGCTAATAATCCGGGTATAAAAATAAAAGAACACCTCTTGTGAATCTTCCTCAAAAAGCAGAAATCAGAGGTAATTGGTATGAGCCTTAAGGCATTTCCGTAAAGGTTTAGCTTTAAATATATAGAACCAGACAGCCTCACCTTGCGGCAAACCTTAATCATTTTTATAATACAACCATGCTTTTTACAGAAATTACAGCCGGACCTGATGACAACGACAGGCGGCTTGACCGGATCCTAAGGAAATTCATGAATGCAGATGCACTTTCCGGAATCTATTCTTCAATCAGAAAGGGACTTATCAAGGTTAACGGGAAAAAAGCAGAAGCCGGAATGCACGTACACGAAGGCGACATTATAAAAATTGCAGATTTTCTTTTGCACGGCAAAAGCCATGACACAGAAAAAAAATCTGAATCATCCGAAATACAGAAGACTCTGCAAAAACTTCCGGAAATTCTTGCCGAAACAGAAGACATTCTTATTATAAACAAGCCATATGATTCAACTGTACAGGGATTTAAAAACTCCCTAAACATCACTGTAGAAGCATATTACAAAAACAAACAGAAAAACAGTTCAATCTCTTTTGTACCTGGACCGCTCCACCGCCTGGACAGAAAAACAAGCGGTGCACTCGCCTTTTCCATGAGCCTTAAGGGAGCAAGATGGTTTTCCGAGGCAATAAAGGAACATATAATAAAAAAGGAATATTTGGGCATAGTTCAGGGGAATCTTACTTCAAAAGAAAAATGGACAGACAGAATCAAAAGTGAATTTGATGAATCAAAAGCATTTCAGACTGTTATTATAGAAGAAAATGCAGCAGACGCAAAAAACGCTGTTACAGAAATATTTCCTTTAGGATACGGAAAATACAAAAATATTGACTACACGCTTGTCCGCTTTGCAATTGAAACCGGAAGAAAGCATCAGATACGCTCTCAGTCATCTCATCATGGATTTCCGCTTTTAGGAGACACTGCTTACGGAGGATCAAAAATCCTGGAAGCTGAATATTTTCTGCACGCATTCCGGCTTTACGTTCCTAAAGACAATCCCATTAGCCTTCCGGAAGTAATTACGGCGCCAATTCCAAAACTTTTTGAAAACTTTTTAAAAAGTACAATGCACGAATACGAAAAATGCGCTATACTATAGGTATGGTTAATTTTCTTGAAGACATTGCAGCCTCATTTAAGCCAGTAACGGTATTCGCACTAGTAGGAGAAAGCGGAACAGGAAAGAGTTTCCGCTCCAAACTCCTTGCAGAAAAATATAAAATCGATGCCCTTATTGACGACGGTCTTCTCATCCAGAATGACAAGATTCTTGCCGGTCATTCCGCAAAAAGAGAAAAAACATACATGGGTGCCGTGCGCGTTGCTCTCTTTGATGACAAGGAACACAGAGACGAAGTTGCAAAAGCCTGGAAAAAAGCACACATCAAAAAGCTTTTGATTCTTGGTACTTCAGAAAAAATGGTAATGAAAATTGCCACAAGACTTCAGCTTCCGCAGCCACAGAAAATCATTCATATAGAAGACATTGCAAGCCGCGAAGAAATAGAAAAAGCAATTAAGTCGCGCCAGGTAGAAGGAAAGCACGTAATTCCAGTTCCTTCTATAGAGATAAAAAGAAGTTATCCTCAGATTTTTTCAAATTCCATAAAACTGTTTTTCAGGAACAAGAATATCTTTAATAAAGGTCAGGGCGACGGCAGAATGTTTGAAAAATCAATCGTTCAGCCGGAATTTTCAAAAAAAGGAAGAATTGAAATTTCAGAAGCGGCGCTTACCCAAATGGTCATGCACTGCGTAATGGAATGCGACAGTGCCGTAAAAGTAAAAAAGATGACCATTAAGACAGACAGCCGCGGCTATAAAATCATAATTATGATTGACGTTCCGTTTGGAACACAGCTGACAGGTAAAATTCACAAAATGCAGAAATACATTATTGATAAAATCGAAAGCTATACCGGTATTCTTATCGAAGAAGTAAGTATCTGCATAGACAAGATTACCGGTACCGACTAGAGAATTAAATGGCCGGATTTTCTGCAACATTTGCAACAGGAGCCGGTTCAGAGTTTACTGCTGAAGTTTCTGTCCTTTTTCTACCCTTTGAACTTTTCTTTTTTGGCTGTTCTGCATTTTTCTGCGCCGGAGCCTTTTTCTTTCTTGTCTTTACAGGAACTCCAAGTTCAGTCAGAACCGAACGGATTGCAAAATCCAGTTCTGTCCTCTGAGGGTTCATTGGAAGCACAAAATTTCTGCATTCACGCCATGTTTTTGCATACAGTTCAGCATACGGCGTATGATTTTCAAGCTCTTTTTTCCAGTCTGTAAGACTTAAAATAAAATCGCGGATCATGAATATAAGTTTCTGACCAAGACGGGCATCAGGTTCTGCCTTAATGAAGTCATCTAGCTGCTTCATGCTTACCATATACTTTGATTCAAACGACTTGTTTGCATACATCATGCCTGTTGCAGCCGGCTGGAGAGACATATATAGGTCTGTATCAAGGGCTTCTGCAATTATGGCACTGGAATTACCGCTGTTTATAATTTTAAGAAGTTCTTCCGTAAGCCTTGAAGGACTTACCTGTGCAAGAAGCCCTGCATTCTGGCGGATTTTTCTGCGCATTATAAAAGACATTTTTGACTTTGTCTTTGCAGAATACTTTATTGCACGCAGCATCCTTACAGGGTCTTCAACAAAAATGCGGTCAAGAGGAATTACAGGACGCAGAATTCCCTTGCGTATATCCTTTACACCGCCCACATAATCAATTACATGCTCCTGAACAGGATCATAATACAGGGCATTCATAGAAAAATCGCGGCGCTGAACGTCTTCATCAATTGTTCCAAATTCGTTGCCAACAGAACCTTCCGCTATAGAACGAAAAGTACTTACTTCATAAATTTTTTCGCCATAAACAACATGAACAATGCGGAATCTTCTTCCGATTATGCGGGAGTTTCTGAAAATCCTCTTAATTTTTGTTGGCGTAGCATCTGTAACAATATCAAAATCCTTTGGAGAATTGCCTACAATCAAATCCCTGACGGCACCACCGACAAGGTACGCATGAAATCCTTCATTGCGCAGCCTGTCTATAATCTGAAGTGCCTCAAAATCAATTCTGGATTTTGGTATCTTATGCTCTTCTTTTGTATAAACGAGAGCCTTTTTTACAGGCCTCCCGTTTCTGTCTGTTCCGTAACGTATTAACACAATAGGTAGAGTGTATTACAGAGACGTAATTTTTTCAATCCAATCAAACAAATCTTCCAGAACCTTGTCAGAATCATTTTCATTAAAAAGTTCGTGACGGTCTCCTTCATACTGATTGAACTGAACGGAACCGACTCCATTCCTGATGTACTGATTTATAAGCTTTTCAATTGAATGTCCGTATTCGCCGACCGGATCATCTGTTCCGGCAGCAAATAGAACCGGCAGCCCAGAAGGGATTTTTGCAATATTTTTTGCCTTATGAATTTTACAAAGAAGCCTGGACATATCGTTAAAGAAACTTACAGTCTCTACTCCACCGCACCAGGAATCATTTTCATAAAGTTTAAGGTTGTCTTCGCTTGCACAAAGCCATGAAAATGAATGTTTTTTACCCTTTACATGCGAATTGTATCCCGTAAATGCAATGTTCTGAATAAACTTTAACTTTCGTCTTTTTCCAAAAAGGCATGCAATTCCTGTTACTGCAACGCCAAAACCGGCAAGCTTCTGTTTTCCGGAAGAGCCCATAAGGATACAGCCGTCAATCAAATCTCCATGCTGTTCAATGTAATCCTGTGCTACAAAAGAACCGAATGAATGACCGAGCAGGATTATTTTTTTACCCGGATAGTCGTTCTTAATTTCGTCAATTATTTCGGCAAGATCAGAAGTAACTTTTTTATATCCGTCCTTTTCACTGAGCATTCCAAAACATCCTGTACCGTTCTGCTCTGCCGTAAGGGCTGTCCTTCCGTGTCCGCGATGATCATGTGCACTGAATACAAAACCTTTTTCTGCAAATACACTGCCTATTCTGTCATATCTAAGGGCATGCTCAAGCATTCCATGGCTGAAAACTACTACACCTTTGATTCCTTCTTCATCCTCCGGAATCCAGCGGTTAACGGCAATTTCTGTTCCGTCGCTCATTTTCTGCATGAATCTTTCTGTCTGCATAAATAACACCTCTCAATGTCAAAAAAAATGTTTAAAACCGACCAATTCCATTTTTTATAAATAAGAAATCTGATAGAATGGAATTGATTTATGATAACTATTATAACAGATAAAATGGTATTTGGGGGAAATTGTATTGCAAAAATAAATGGTAAAAATGTTTTTGTACCGTATGCAATTCCCGGAGAAAAACTTGACATTGAAATAACGGATTCAAAACCGGATTATGATACTGGAAAAATCGTAAAAATTGTTGAACCCGCAGCTTCAAGAGTTGAACCGATCTGCCCGCTTTACATGAAGTGCGGTGGCTGCAACATGATGCACATTGAAGCAGAAGCACAGAAGCAGTTCAGAAAAGAAATCCTTAAAGACTGTTTTGAACGCAACGGCATTCAGGTGCCGGAAATAACTGTAATAAGCGGCTCAAATCTTAATTACCGCGCAAGATTCCAGCTGAATGACGGCGGACTTTCAGAAAAAAGCAGCAACCGGACAATTCCTGTTGAAAACTGTGCAGTTGCAGAACCAATGGTAAACAAATGGTTCAAGGATACCCCGGCAGAAAACAGGCCAAAAGGACGCTGCCATCTTTTCTGCAGCGATAAAGTCATTTCTTCCGGCGGAAAAGAAGGTGTAAAATCTGCCCTTTCTGAAGAACAGAAAATGCAGAAAGACAATTTTGCAGATCTTAAGAAAAAAAACAGAAACATAAAGCAGACAAAAAAACGATATTCCGGAACACAGCTTTCTGTTCAGGACATTGTAACGGTAAACCTTCTGGGAAAAAACGTAAGTTTTGACGTTCGAGGATTCTTTCAGTCCAATCTTGAAGTTCTTGAAAAATCAATTACGGAAATCTGCAGAGGCCTTACCGGCACAACAGTTCTAGATATGTATGCCGGCTGCGGTACATTCAGCGTTTTTCTTGCAGACTATTTTAAGAAAGTTACGCTTGTTGAGCACAACCGGGACGCCCTAGTCTTTGCAGAACAGAATCTTGTCGGAAAACCGCACGAATCATACGGCTTAAGCGGCGAAAAATGGGCAGAAGCTAATCCTGACGCATATTTTGACGCAGTTGTAATAGATCCGCCGAGAAGCGGAATGGAAAGAGGAGTAAGAAATTACCTTAAAAAATCAGGGATTCCTCAGATAAGGTCAGTTTCCTGTGATCCGGCTACACATGCCAGGGACATTGCAGACCTTGTAAATGCCGGCTACAGGCTGGAAAAGCTTTATCTTCTTGACTTCTATCCAAATACAAGCCATATAGAAAGCCTTGCCGTACTTACAAAAGAAATCTAAAAGATGAAAAGAAAAAGTTTTTTCCGTGCACTCATATTTTTTCTCTTGGTTAATGCAGGTTTAAGCGTGTACGGAGAAACTCTTTCATCAGAAAATGCCGGCTGGACGGCCGTTTTAAGCGGAAAAGCCGTTTGCCCGCCTTGCCAGACTTCCTACGGTTTTGCAGTCCTTTCAGACGCAAAAATGATTTCTGCCTGTACTGAAAACGGCAAAGTTTTATGGGAACGTAAAGTTCCGGGACATCCAGATCCGTTCCTTACAGTTTTTTCAAGCGATTTTCTTTTAAGCGTTTGCGGCAAAAACGAACTTTCCTTGATAAATCCAAGCGGTCTTACACTGTGGTCTGTAAAAGTACCTTTTGAAATTAAAAATGAGCCCCAGGCCGGTCTGGACAGCCGCATTTTTGTAAAAGGCGAAAAAAACATTGCCTGCTATTCAATAACCGGAATCTGCAAATGGAACCTGGAAACAGAACCGTTAAGGTCAGAAAACCTTATGCAGATGAACGACGGTTCCCTTATTGCCCTGTGCCTTGCAGAAGAAAGCGGAAAAACAACGGCTATCAGAATAAGTCCTTTCGGCGAAATGCTGGAAACAATCACCTTTTCCGGGAAGATTCTTTCTGCAACAGCTTTTTCTTCCGGTTTACTACTCTACTTTAGTGACGGTTCTGCCGGAATGTGCTTTATAAAGGAAAACAAGGCCTCTACAAAATGGACAATTCCACATTCTGACAGGGCTTTCAGCAACACAACACCTTCTTATCCGGCACAATTTACACAACTGAACGCACTGAAAGGAGCTCTTGCGGCAAACTGTACGCGCGGCACAAGGGTAATAATTTTCAATACTTTTGACGGACGCGTCAGCGATTTTTTTGACATTCCACAGAAATTTGAAGAAACAATTCTTTTTAAAAGTACTGGAAACGGCCAGAACGTATTTTTATCCGGAAAACAGAGAGCCTTCCTTTACACACTCCAGGGCACAGAACTCTGGAAAGGAGATTTTCCGGGTTCAGGCGACATTTTTTCAAAGTGGAACCAGATCATACTTACAGAAAACACAACTCTTGTGCTCTGCAGTACGAACTGGGCAATGGCCGGCTTTAAAATAAGCCAGAATATTTCCAGAAAAACAGTACCTCAGAAAATCCAGAAAAAAACATATGAACCTTTCCTTATCTCAGACAGTTCAAGCCTTGCTTTTCTGGAATATTCTGAAACTCTGCCGGAACGAATGACCGGAACAGACAGAATTAACATTCTGAAAAGCGGAAATTACGGAGCAAAAGAAAAGGAATTCCTTTCCGGCCTTAAGGATTTCTGCTGCGCCTACAGAGAATTTCAGATGCAGAAAGCGTCCCGCCCAAGCCTTGTTCAGAAGTCAATTTTTGAGCGCGATTATACAGGCGTAGAAAATGCTATAATGCAGCTTCCAGAATTCGGAACAGATTTTTTTGTACAGGACCTGGCTTCCATCATAAGAAATGAAAGCAATCAGGCCCTGCTTACTGCCGCCTTAAGGGCGGTTTCTGAATGTGCATTTGATCCTGACTCAAGGATATTAAAAAACATAGAAATAAGGGCAAAAAGTCTTCCTGCCTCAAGCGATTCTGCCTTTATTGCCATCTGTGATGCAGTACTTGAAATATGCCGTTTTATGGGCCGTCCGGCATTATTCAGTTACGGAATGGACATAATCACGGTTTTCTTAAATCCTCAGTACAGTTCCGGCGTAAGGGATTATGCACGGCAGACTCTTTCAAAAATCGCCCGCCTCAAGATTTAACTTTTAGACCTTAAATCGGGTAAAAAACAATAGACTTTTGAAATTATCATTATATAATAGAAAGCATGAAGAGAATTATTATTTTTATTCAGTTTTTATTTCTGATGACAGTTGCTGTCCATGCTCTTGAAGTAAACAGGGCGGAACTTCAGTCAGCAGGTTCAAGTGATACTATTGTATTTATAAACTACACAGGTCCGCATGCAAAGATTGACTCTATTGCAGGCATTAAAGGCATTGGTACAGAACTTGGAAAAACAATTTCCGGTAAATTGACAGAAAAAACTTCTGCCGGAAATGCACGCTATTCTGTAATTCATGCAGTTGATCCGTCAGAAAAAAACAGGCTTGACGCAGATATAATTTTAATCGGAAAAGATGCTTCTGTTGACCACATAGACAACTTAAGGCGCATAATTGCCGCATACCTTTCAAGTGCATACGGATATTCAGAAAAAGACGCAGAAACAATTTCTGTATTCATAACTGTTTACAATGCCGTTTACAGAGAAAAACTTTCTGATTTTAAGGAAAGATACAAGAATGCCGTAACAGAAAACCTTTCTGCAGAAAACTGCGGTCTTTCTGTAAACTACAAGGATTGGCCGGGAAAAAGCCAGATTGTAATTCCACTTTTTGACGTAGAAAACGGTGGCTTAAGCACAATCGATACATCTGTAATAAGCGATTCCAAAGTCGTAAAACACATGCAGGAAGATGATGGCAAAAACATAGACAGCCGCAAGGACATGGTAGACTTAAAGGAACGCGAAGCTGAGCAGGCAACAGAAAAAGCCCGCGACTCACAGAAAAACGCAGTTCAGGAACAGAAAAAACTGAACGAAGAAAAAGCCAAGACTGCCGAAGCAAAAACACAGGCAGAAGAAGCTAAAAAAGAAGCCGAAGAAGCCAGACAGAAAGCTGACGAAAATCCTGAAAACAGGGAACTTCAGAAAGAAGCAGAAGTAAAGGAAGCAGAAGCAGAAAAGAAGCAGGAAGCCCTTGCCGAACAGCAGAAATCTGAAGAAACTCAAAGAGAGGCAACCCAGGAAGCACAGAACAATGCGCAGGTTCAGCAGGCAGTAGCAGATAAAAAGAATGCAGAAGCCCAGTCGGAACGCAGGGAAATTGCTTCTGACCAGCAGGAAGTAATCAGACAGGAAATCGCAAATTCAACGGCTCCAAGTACATTTGCAATCCAGCTTGTAGACGAAACTTCCCTTCTTTCTGCACTGGTTAAGGTAAATACACAGACCGGAGAAGTGATCAAATCAAGTCCGGTAAAAGTTATCCGCAACCGCACAATGTATAAGGCAGGAGACAGTTTTATTGCAATTGCCGGAGAAAACTCCGGAAACGGTGCCGTAAAGCTTGTACTCCTTTCTTCTGATACAATGGAAATTATAAAGGAAAGCAGCGAAACAGCTTCTGAAACTTCCGTATTAATTCAGGAAGGAAATGAATTCTACTGCGTTATAGCAGACGGAAATGACTTTGTAATTGCAAAATACGATCAGGATCTGAACCTTAAGTTAAAATCAGAAATAAAAGTAAAGGCAGCCTCTCCGATTACAATTTCCGGCCAGCATGTTATAGTTTCCGGCTCAAACGGAACAATCAAAATGCTGGATAAGGCAACTCTAAAATAAGATCCGTTTACAGGATTTAAAATAAGTCCTCAACGAAAAAGACCTGCAGTTTCATTCGCTGCAGGTCTTTTTTTATAATTTAATGCATTTTACAAATTTTTATAAATACTGAATCCGTTCTTTCCGTTATGCTTTACCTGGTACAGAGCCTTGTCTGCATTATTGAACAGTTCTTCGTAATTTTTTCCGGAAGACGGGAAAACAGCCATACCAATACTTGCAGTAACTGTAACGTTTGAATCTTCATTAAAATAATCTTCCTTAAGAAGAGAACATAGCCGCTCGCCCTTTTCATTAAGAATCTGAATGACCTTTTCCTTTGAAAGGTAATCACTAAACCTCATGAAAATACAGAATTCATCACCTCCAAAACGGCATATGAAATCTTTGTCAGAAAAGACGATAGAAAGCTTCTTTGCAGCATCCTTGATTGCCATATCACCGGTAAGGTGCCCAAGATAGTCATTTACCGATTTAAAGTTATCAAGATCGATTATGATGAGCGCACAGATACGCACATCACCCTGTTCCAGAATATACTGCCTTATCTTGTGTTCAAAAGTAACCTTGTTCAAAAGATTGGAAAGCTTATCACGCTCTGCAAGGTTTATTAATTCCTGCTCGTGCAGAACCTGAGAATTTACATTTGTTATGCTTCCTATAAACTTTCTTACAATGCCGCTTTCAGAGAAAATGCACGAACCGGTCATGCGTACCCAGATGTATTCATTTTCATAATTTTTAAATCGGAATTCTGCTGTAAATGTGTTCTGCTTATTCTTAATTGCACGGTCAAGGTGTTCCAGAATATTACCGTCATCAGGATGAATGCGCTTAAAATGCTCGCCCCTGATAAATTCTGCAGAAAGAAGTTTCTTTTCCGTACCAATGATGAATTTTGTTTCCCCCGAAAATTCTACTATATCCTTTTGAATATCATATTCAAAAATAAGTGTCTGAGCATGATTGTTAGCTATTGTAAGGCGTTCGTTATCCTTTTCTATCTGAAGGCTGCGCTTAATGCCGAAGAATGAAACCATTATGATAAGGATAAGCATTAAAGCCACAACAGAGATTACTATATAGACCAGAAGGCTGATATCATTCTGCTGCCTGCTTATGTAGGAAACTGGCACAACTGTAATTATATACCAGCCGTTTATATTCATCGGCCTGAACGACATAATAGAACCTTCCTTATTATTTTCTGTAATAATATGTCCGGAACGTCCGTTCATTATGTCTATGCGCATCTTCTGTATAAGGCTCTTTCTTACAGTCGACTTTGTCTTCATGTAGTCATAAAAATCAACATTGTAAAGATTGCGGTTCTTATCCTTATTACAGAGAATTACAGTTCCTTCGCTGTTAATAATGTAGGAATAGCTTTTTCCGCTAAAAACCGAAATATCAAACATATTCTTTAAGAGACTGTAAGGAATTGTTCCCCTAAGTATAATGTCTTTTCGACCCCTTACAGGAGCTAAAAGAGTAAGCGTCGGTTCAAGGTTTGAATCAAGTTCAATTCTGTCTGAAACAGTTTTTTCTGAGTTTTCAATTGCTTTCTTAAAATAACCGCTGTTCCTCATGCTTGGAACATGCTTTCCGTTTGAATCAATTCCGGTTCCGTCAGAATAATAGAGAGCAAGTTTCTTGAATTCCCCGGAGCCGACAGAATATCTTAAAAGCTGCTTGTTTTTTTCGGCAGCACCGGCATCCGTGTCTTCAAATGATCTGGAAAGAGTGTCGAGCATAAGAAAATGATCTTCAAATTTATTATGAACAAGTTCCGTATAAAGCTGCTGAAGTTCATTTATGTGCTGGATATTTTTTCCAAACAGCATGTTTTCAACCTTATGCTGAAAGAAAACCAAAGTTGCAACAATTACAAAAAGTGCAAAAACAAGTGCAATTACATAGGCGACAATACGCGCAAACTTTCTTATATCAATCTAATTTACTCTCATCTATAAAATGTTATTTCTATTTTTCAAATATGTCAAAGAAAAAAAACTTAAAAAAAATTTGTTCGAATCAGTTTTACTATGATATAATTTATTCAAATGAAAAAATATAGTCTTATAGTGATTGTTTCAGTAATTTTACAGATTTTTCTCATCAGTTGTAAAAAAACAAACGGGCAGGAACGCAACGTAAGGATTGCTATCCAGCCTTCAGCAGCATTCATTCCGCTTTACATTGCCAGATACAAGGGATTTATAGAAGACTCGCTTGCACAAAAAAAAGTCAGCGTTCAATGGCAGGATTTTGAATCAGGTCCATCGATTAATGAGTCTCTTTCTGCAGACATGAGCGACATAGGTGTAATCGGTGACGTTCCGACAGTTCTTGCACTTGCAAATTCAACACCCATGAAGCTTGTAGGAATTCCTGCGCGTGGTCCGGACGCCTATGCGGTTTTAACGCAGAAGCAAAACACAGCCTTTAATTCAGCAAAAGAGCTTAAGGGCAAGAAAATTGCAACTGTTTTTGGTTCAACAGGGCATAACTTTACTACTCTGCTCCTTAAAAAATTCGGACTTACATTTGATGACATTGAATTCATAAACATTTCTTCGACGGAAGCAGAAACCATCCTTGTTTCCGACCTTGCAGATGCACTTGTAATATGGGAACCGAACATTACGCGCCTTACAGAAAAAGGGGTTGCAAAAGTAATTGCCCGCGGTTCAGAAACAAGCCTAAAGGGAACAAACGGTTTTGTTGCACGTGAAGAATTTTTAAGCGAAAACTCAGACATAATCCAGGCAATCCTTAAGGAGTATGTCCGGGCAGCAGAACTTATTCCGGGGCTTGATTCAAGAACAAAAGAAAGGGTTGCTGCACAGCTGAACCTTTCCGTAGAACAGCTTACGACAATTGCTTCAATTTATGACTTCAGCATAAACATTACCTCTGAAGACATAGATTCACTTCAGGATACAGTACGATTCCTTGTTGACATTGGAAATTTAAGCAAGCCTTATTACATTGAATCAAAAATTGAGCGCCTGAAACTGTAAAAGCCCCTGTCCTATATGCTGCCAGTATGTTGATAAAACTTTCAGTATTCATATAATATTCTACAGAGGTTTTAGAATGACAGCATATTTTGCCAGTGTATGTTCATCAGCACTATCATTTATTTTCATTGTTTTTGCCATAGGTGCAATCGGTTACCTGGTTGGCGGAATTAAGGTAAAAGGCATTGAACTGGGAACCGCAGGTGTTCTTCTTGTTGCCCTTATTTATGGAGTGGTAACACACTTTGTTCCAAGTTTTACAATCAAATGGACAGCATCTGAACTTGTTGACGGTGTTCAGACAGTTGTAGAAAAATCAAAGGAAATTTTCCTTTTCAATGCAAAAATCAAGGGAAATTTCGGAATTGTTTCCAACATAGGTACTGCGCTTTTCGTAACTGCAGTTGGACTTATTGCAGGTCCAAAGTTTTTCCGCAGCTTCAATAAAAGCACACTGGCTTATATCTGCATCGGATTTATTGTAATCGCCCTTGGTGCACTTACAGCAGTAATCTTTACAGTTCTTGATAAAAACATGTCAGCTTCTATGGCTGTAGGCCTTCTTACAGGAGGACTTACTTCTACTCCTGGATTCAGTGCCGGAAAAGAAGTTGCAACTGCCCTGGATGAACTTGCAAAAGCTTCCGGCTCCGTAACAAACTTTGAAGCAGACGTTACAGCCGGTTACGGAATTGCATACACATTCGGTGTTCTTGGCGTTGTTCTTTTTGTTCAGCTTGTTCCAAAAATCCTTAAAATCAACCTTCCTGAAGAAGTTGCTCACTTCCAGGCCGCAAACCAGATTAAAGTCCCAGAGCCAAAAGGAAAGCTTACAGCAATGGATCCGTTCGGATTCTTCGCATTCTTTGCAGCTGTTGCCATCGGATGTCTTATCGGAGCTGTAAAAATTCCTGTAATCAACTTCTCTCTTGGTAATTCCGGCGGATGTCTTATCGGCGGTCTTATCATCGGACACTTTGCGCACATTGGAAACATTGACTGCCGCATTAAAAAAGAAACATTGAATTTTGCCCGCGAACTTGGTCTTGTACTATTCCTTATTGGTGCCGGTGTTCCTGGCGGCGTAAACTTTATTGATAAATTCCGCTGGACATACTTTATCTACGGTGCCGTTATGACTACAGTTCCTATGATTGTAGGCTATATCATTGCACGCTACGTATTCAAGCTCAGCATTTTGAACAACCTTGGTTCTATTACAGGCGGTATGACTTCTACACCTGCTCTTGGAACTTTGATTGCTACAGCCGGAACAGATGAAGTTTCTGCAGCATATGCGGCAACTTATCCGTTTGCACTTGTATCTATTGTACTTGCTGCAAAAATCATAATTATGATTCTGTAATTTTATAATAGAAAAATAAAAAAACTGTCTGAAAGCATCCGGCCCTAAAATTATGCGACCGGATTTGAATCAGACAGTTTTTTTTATTTAGAAAGGATTTTAGAAAGACCTTCAATTTTTTCAGTATTAACGGCTGCAGCTGCAGTATTTTCAGATTTTATGGCATTAAATACTTCCTGCCTGAAAACTTTTACGTTTCTTGGAGCTTCTACGCCAATTTTTACCTGATCACCGTGTATATCAATTATTGTAATTGTAATGTCTTCGCCAATTTTTATCTGCTGGTCAGTTTTTCGGGACAGAATTAACATGCTTACTCTCCCTTCTTCTTTAAAGACTCAATGATATCAAATTTTGTTGTCCAGCGGTTATCCGTAAGTATTACCTGCATGCACTTGTTATTCTTACGGTTAATTACAATCGGACCCAAAAAATTTGCCGTAATGGCAGAACCGTCTGTTGGAATTGTAACAATTGTCATTACAACCAGATCTTCAGGCGATTCAATTCCAATCTGAGCAAGGGAAGCATCATCAATATCAGCTTCGTAATCACTGCAGATAAGGAACGGATCTACAAGAAGAAAAGCAAGGCTGCTTTTATCAAGCGACTGAAGCCAGATAAACGGCTCATATTCCGAATTAATAAGGGCATACTTTTTAAAAGATTCAAAACCCATTATACCGTCCGGGAAAGTTACAATCTGTTTTTCTTCAACTTCAACACGTCCCTTTGTTTTTGTCAGAACTTCCATGTCATTCCTCTTTTATTAAAAAGGATTCCGGCTATAGATTTCCGGAATCCGTGTTTTTTAGCGCATGTAATTCAAAAGTGTGCTGCTGTACATTTTTCCGGCATTGCTGAGCGTTGCCTGATATGCGTAATCAAGCATTTTCATATCTGTAACAGCTTTTGTAAAATCTAGGTCACCTTCGCGGCTTATCTGCTGGGTAACGGCAAGAGCAGTAGATGAATTTCTCTGTACGTTAAGCTGTGCCCTTTCGTATTCAGAGCCTGATTTAGCAATTCTTGTTACAAGATTACTGATTCCGTTATCAAGGGCACCAAGAACGCGGCTTCCGATAGATTCATGATCACCCTTTAAAAGGGCATTTCTGAATGCAATTACAGTATCAAACATTGATCCGCCTGCAAGACGCACACTGTCTCCGATATTGTACGGAGGCTTCTGGCTTGAATCCTTGATGATTCCAAGTTCATTAAGGGCAGCCCCCTTTACATCCTGAAGCCACAACTGACGTGCATCTGTAGTTTCAAGATTAAGTCCGTTTGTTACAGGATCAATTGAAGCACGAACCGCAGCACCGGAATCATTGATTTTTGCGGCAAGTGCATATACGTTGTCTCCAGCATTAACCTTTACTTCAACGCCGTCCACGCTGATTATGCTGTCAGAAGAAGCCTGCCAGCCGGTTGCATCGCGACCACCGTAGATACTCTGCTGTTCAGCCCAGAAAGTTCTGTTACCGGCATTATCTATTTCAAGATATTTATTTTCGTCAACTTCTACTTTATTTACGTCAACATTACCATTGTAGCGTACGTTTTCAATAAGAGGAACGCCTGAACCTTCTACATTTCCCATTTCTACTTCAAATGCAGTTGATTTTGTATTTGTTCCGCCAAAAATTGAATTTCCGTCTGAAGAAATAGCATTTGCATTCTGAATAAGTTCCTTCAAAAGTTCATCTACTTCCGTAGCCATGTTCTTAAGGTCATCTTTTGTATATATTCCGTTTGCTCCGGTAACTGCAAGTTCCCTTACGCGGTGCATGATATCAAGGGAATTATTCATGTAGCCTTCTCGCAGGGCATACTGATCTGTAAGAGTGGCTGCATTTTTTTCAAAAGTATTTACACGGTCAAGATAAGACTGATAGCGCACAAGATGACCGGCAGCAATCGGATCATCTCTGAGCTGTTGGATTCGCTGCTGGCTTCCAAGCTGGTTATTTGCCTTATTAAGACGACTTTCCTGAATGCGCAGGTTACTCTGTGTATCTACATTATTCATACTTGAACTGATTCTATGCATAGAACACCTCTAAAAATCAAAGCATTAAGACAGCATGAAATCATGAGTCTGCTATATTTTATGTATCGGCATTTCAAGAATTAACATAAGAGAATTAATTAATTTTTTATAAAAAAGAAAGGTTTTGACCGCGGCAAAAGCGCCGCAAGTTATTAGAGTTGTTCGGAAACTTCAGTTATCCGAACAACTCTATTATACGCCAAGACGGTTTATTACTGTATCCAGAAGGCTATCCCAGACCGTAACAAATTTTGCAGCGGCATTGTATCCGTGCTGAAATTTAATGATGTCTGCAAGTTCTTCATCAATGTTTACACCGCTGATTGAGTCACGCAGATTTCTAAGGTCATTCATCATTGCTGTATGACTGTTAAGATTTGTTTCTGCCTGTTCACCCTTAAGTCCGACATTTGTTACTGAATCCGCAAAATAATCGTCAAGTGTTCGCTCATGACCAATCATTACCTTTGTATTGCGGATTGCAGCAATTTCTACAGCTGCACGGCCGTCTCCATTATTAATGTTTCCGGAATTATCCCTGAAAGCAGCGGCAACACTCAAGACATCATTTTTAATTGCCCTGTTAATCTGAATATACCCTGCAGGATTATTTACAGGACTTACAGCAAACTGAGCACCATTAAGTGCATTTACTGCATCTGCCTGTGCATAATCATACGCTCCAGCTTCACCGCTTGCACCAAGAATTCCAGAATATCCTGTAAGGAAGAAACCGGAATCCTCTACATGACGGATTACAAAATCAGGATTTTCAATTGCCTGAGCTGTAGTTCCCTTAAGTACAAGATTGTTATTGCGATCAAGGTAAGCTTTAACTTCACCATTTGCATCATTTATTCTGTTGATTACAGCTTCGACTGTATCTGTAGGATGATATGCAACCTTTACGTTTCCATCAGGACCGCTCAAAGTCATAACGCCTTCAAGTCCAATCTGTTCCTGCGGATTAAGTTTTGTTGTTCCTGTAAACCTGAATATATAGGAATGATCAAGCTGTCCGTCACCGTCGCGGTCAAAATTTCCGTTTACGTTTTCCACAAACGAACGCTGAGTAAAGAAATCAAGACCTGTAACATTATTTGCGCCGTATGCATTCCTGTGAACGTCATTTACAAGGTCTGCAAAGTTCATTGTCATTGTATTCAAAGACTGAATTTCACTGCGGATATCAGAATCCCTGAGTTCAATGAGGGCACCAAGTTTACCGCCGGAAACATATGCATCATCACCACTATCGCTCCAAACAAGCTTGTCATATCCGTTATTGTCAAGTACAGTTTCAAGGCTGAAGTTACGGGCAATATTTCCCTGAACAAGAATGTTTCCGTCAAGGTGAACCATAAATTCGTCTGAATCACGGCGGTCTGTAGTAATGTTTGCAAGCTTAGAAAGCTTATCTACAAGAAGATCGCGGCGATCAAGCAAATCATTAGGATTATCTCCCATTGCTCTTGAGCGTACGATTTCTCCGTTGATTGCAGCAATCTGATTTGCAAAGTCATTCACCTGTCTTACAGTTGCTTCTATGTCGCTGTTAAGAAGGTTTCCAACTCCCATAAGGTTTTCCCATTTAGAAGTAATTGAATCTACAAGAGAGTCTCCGCGGCTTACAACAGCCTGGCGCGCTGCCTGACTTTCCGGATGAACCGAAAGTTCCTGCCAGCTCTGCCAGAATTTATCCATGTTTGAGCGGATGGAAACATCATCCGGTTCATTATAAATCTGCTCAATCATTGTGTAATAATTGCTTCTGGTTTCCCAATAAGATTCTGAATGCTGGCTTTCTGTAATGCGGTTATCAAGCATTTCATCACGGACACGCTCAACACTCTGTACGTCAATTCCCTGTCCAATCATTCCCGGACGTTCAGGGCGTTCAAGATCAGGTCTGTACAAAGGATCAAATTCCTTAAGCTGAACGCGCTGCCTTGAGTATCCTTCTGTATTTGCATTTGAAATATTGTGACCTGCAGTTGTGATGGCATCTGTATGAGCCATAATGCTGCGCTTTCCTAATTCAATTCCTGAAAATGTTGATCCCATATCATCCTTCCTCTTGCAATCCGATTAATTCTCTAGAGCAAAGCATTCAGAACAACGCTGTGCGGCTTATCCTGAACAATATTACCATTTCTGGAATAGACTTTTGCCTTGCTCTGAGGCAAAGCTTCGTCAATTATTCCCTTTACAAAATTTCTTGTTATGTTTATGTAATCACTTAAAGCCTTGTTTTCTGCACGGCACTTTACAAGAAGACCGCGAACTTCTGTAAGAATCGAAGAAACCTCTTCATCACCGGCCTTTACGGCAACAGCGAGCTCTTCGCGTTCTTCATCAAGGCGGTTAAAACTGTCCATTGAAATATTTACCGCCGACATATGCTTCATAAGTTCCGTCCAGTTTTTATCATTTATTGCCTTGCGCACTGACTTCTGGATTAAAAGAACGTTTTCCAGAATTGATTTTTCTTCTGTTAATACATCTGCATAGCGCTTTATAGTTTCATTCATAAAAATCTCCAGCAAAACAGCTGAAAAAAAACTTTTCCAGCCTTCATTATCTTATCGGCTGCGGAAAAATAAACTTAAGGAAAAGAGATGATTTTTTCTATATAAAAAGGATTTAGACAAAAAAAGACATCCGAATAACTTCGGATGTCTTTGGGTTGAGCCATGCAGGGATCGAACCTGCGACCCACAGATTAAGAGTCTGTTGCTCTACCAGCTGAGCTAATGGCCCATATTTTTTTATTGCGTCCGACAGGATTCGAACCTGCTACAACCGGATTCGAAGTCCGGGACTCTATCCAGATGAGCTACGGGCGCAATTTCCGCAAACTCATCTGAGTTCGTCGGATCGGGTGCCTGGTGGGGATTGAACCCACGACAACCAGATCCACAATCTGGCGCTCTACCACTGAACTACAGGCACCAAGTTATGTCGTGAGAATAATATACATAATTTCCGTATTTTGTGTCAACACCTAAAATCATTTTTTTTAAAATTTTTTATTTTTTTTATTGGACGTAAAAAAGCAATGCACTTATAATTTTTACAGAGGCTAATCAAATGGAACAGAAACTTTTAGTCATCGGTAAAGACAACCAGTTACTCACCTCTGTTTACGAAGCAATCGGCGTAGACTTTAAGATTATGACAACATCCGTAATCCTTCAGGATATTGCAACTCACATAGAAATGTATTCTCCTGACCTACTGATCTGCTGCCCTGAAAAACTCTACGACAGGGAAATCACCAGCCTTGATGATCTTGAAGTTTCCCTTTCCGAAAGAAAGATTCCATTCATCCTTTTAGGCAGTAAAAAAGAATGTGACCATTTTAAGGAGACAACAAAACTTAACGTTTTCAGGTCAATTGAATACAGCGAAAGTCAGGACAGACTATTGTCTCTTATGCAGGAAGTTTTTAAAGATATAAAAAACTCTGAACCTGCAGAACCTGTAAAGCTCCCCATACCGGATGAAACAGCAGAAGCAGAGGAGCAGAAAACCGCAGACTCTCCTGCTCCTGCAGCAGAACTGGAAGTCCTTCAAAAAAATCAGAAAAAAACGGATGACAATAACGATGATGATTCAATTGCATTCGATACGGGCAAAAAGCACATCCTTGTTGTTGATGACAACACAATGATGCTTAAAATAATCCAGCAACAGCTTAAGGATTCATACAATGTAGCTACTGCCATAAGCGGTTCAAACGCCCTTAAGTTTCTTGAAAAAAAACGAACAGACCTAATCCTTCTTGATTACGAAATGCCTTTTATGAACGGCGCTCAGGTCCTTCATAAAATACGGGAAGACCTCAGGACCCGCATGATTCCCGTGGTATTTCTAACAGGAACAAAAGACAGGGAAAAAGTTCAGGAAGCCTTAAAGCAAAAACCGCAGGGCTACCTTTTGAAACCTATAGACAATGCAAAGCTCCTGGAAATGATAGAATCACTGATCGGCAAGTAAACCGCCTATGACACAAGACATCAAGCTTTCTGACCTTATAGACATAAAGACCCTTCAGACAATACAGGATCAGTTCTCTAAAATGACGGGAATGGCAGCCCTGACCACAGACGAAAACGGAATGCCGGTTACAAAGCCTTCCAACTTTACAAGATTCTGCACAATAACCAGAAATTCAAAAACAGGATGCAAAAGATGCATTCAGTGCGATTCGTTCAGCGCAAACAACGCCCTTGAAGAAGGAGATGCAAAGGCATACGTCTGCCACGCAGGCATAAAGGAATTTTCAGCCCCGATCATTGCAAACGGAAAGCTTATCGGCTGCTTTTTAGGCGGTCAGGTACTTACAGAACCTCCGGATCCGGAAGCATTCAAAGTTATTGCAGAAGAAATAAACACAGCCCCAGAAGAATATTCAAGGGCTGCCTGTGAAGTAAAAGTCATAAGCGAACAGCAGCTCCAGAATTCTGCGGACTTCCTTTTTACAATCGGGAACATCCTTTCTGACATGGCATACGGAAAATACATTGCCATTCAGGCGGGCTACGAAATTCAGCGTGCCGCACAGCTTAAGACAGACTTTCTTGCAAACATGAGCCACGAAATCCGCACTCCAATGAACGCAGTAATTGGAATGGCAGAACTTGCACTGCGCGAAGAAATTTCACCACAGGCCGTAAACTACATTCAGCAGATAAAATCCTCCGGAAAAAGCCTTCTTTCCATAATCAACGACATTCTGGATTTTTCAAAAATTGAATCCGGCAAGCTGGACATAATCAAGGAAGAATATGAGCCTCTTACTCTCTTTAACGAAGTTGCTGCCATCATAATGACAAGACTGGAAAACAAAAGCGTTGAACTTATAATGGACTTAAACCCGGACATACCGCAAAAACTGACCGGCGACAGCCTGAGAATAAGGCAGATTCTAATCAACATAATGAACAACGCCGCAAAGTTTACTTCTAAAGGACACATAAAGGTAAGCGTAGACTTTGAAGATTCAGAATTTGACGAAATAATCCTTCAGGTATGCGTGGAAGATACAGGAATCGGAATAAAGAGCGAAGATTTAAGCAGGATTTTTAATTCTTTCCAGCAACTTGACAGTAAGCGAAACAGAAATCTTGAAGGAACCGGGCTCGGGCTTACGATTTCAAAGCAGCTGCTTTCACTCATGGACGGAAAAATCTGGGTAGAAAGCGAATACAAAAAAGGAAGCCGCTTTTACTTCTGGATTCCGCAGGAAGTTTCCGCACGGGGCAGCAGCCTTAAAGTTACAGAACCGGAAAAACTTACCGTATGCGCACAGATCGACAGCCCGGACATAAAAGACCAGTTCATAAAGGACATGCTCCGCCTTAAAGTTCCGTACAAAGTGCTGAAAAAAGATTTTTCACTAAAAAAAGGTCTTGAAGCAATAAGGAAAACTCAAGGGAACTGCCACATCTATTTTTTCATACAGAAAGAAAGACTTACAGAAGAAGACAAAACTGTTCTTGAACAGAATGAAAACGTTACCGGCGTGCTGCTTACGGATTTTTTCAGCGCCGAAAAATTTAATATAAAGAACCTTATAGCTGTAAAAAAACCGGTTTCTGCAATTACGACAGCACTTGTACTAAACCACAAACTTACAGTGGAAGACAAGAATACCGATTCTGACTTTGGATTTACCGCTCCTGATGCAAAAATACTTGTAGTTGATGACAATTCAATCAACATCTCCGTTACAAAAGGACTCCTTGAACCGCTTAAAATGCATATAGACTGCGTACTCAGCGGAAAAGCCGCCCTTCAAAAAATTAAGAGTGAAAAATATGACCTTATTTTCATGGATCACATGATGCCGGAAATGGACGGCGTAGAAACGACACTTGCCATACGACAGCAGTTCCCAGACTATGATTCCGTGCCTATTATTGCACTTACTGCAAATGCAGTAGGAAACGTACGGGATTTATTCATAAGGTCCGGAATGAACGATTTTGTAGCAAAACCTATAGAACTGAGGCTTATAACAGCAAAAGTAAGGCAATGGCTTCCGGCCTCAAAAATAATCCGTCAGAGCCTTTCAAAGGAAAATTCTGAAAAAGAATCTCCCCTTCCTATACTTGGAGACCTGGACGTTAAGAGGGCCGTAAAACTTTTGGGAAGCAAAACTTTATTTGATACAATAATAAAAGAGTTTTTTAGGACCATTAATACAAAAGCACAGGCAATAAAGGAATACGAAAAAAACGAAGACTGGACTGCCTACACAATTGAAGTTCACGCTCTAAAAAGCACTGCAAAGCAGATTGGAGCCTATTCGCTTTCTGAAAAAGCCGCCTCCCTTGAAAAAGCCGGAAACCAGAAAGATTCCGTAATGATTCACATGCAGACAGACGGTCTTTTAAGGCAGTATGGAGCCTATATTTCAGTCCTTTCGCCCTACTGCAATCCCGGTTCAGCAAAAAAAACAGATACAAAAGAAATAAGCCGCGAAAAATTACTTGAATACCTAAATAGAATAAAAGTCCTTTCCGAAGACTTAAACATAGACAGAATCGAATCAATTGCCCGTAAACTTGAAGATTACAGGATTTCTGAAATTGAGACTTCGTTGCTAAGAAAACTTCTTGAAGCCACTCAAAATTACGACGTTACAGAGATAGAAAAAATCATTGATGAATGGAAAAATATTCTGAATTAAAGGTTTTATCGCTTGACATAAAAAACAGATTTCTATATAGTCTTAAACATCGCTGAACACTGTTGCTCAATAACAGACAGGTTCAAAGCTAGCGAAAGTGGTGAAATTGGCAGACACGCTAGACTTAGGATCTAGTGCTTCGGCGTGAGGGTTCAAGTCCCTCCTTTCGCAAAATCAGGTTATTGATTTTGTAATAATATGCGGAAATAGCTCAGTGGTAGAGCGCCACCTTGCCAAGGTGGATGTCGCGGGTCCGACTCCCGTTTTCCGCTCTAGGGCGTTTGCCTGTAAAAATAATTAATGCGGAAATAGCTCAGTGGTAGAGCGCCACCTTGCCAAGGTGGATGTCGCGGGTCCGACTCCCGTTTTCCGCTTAAACTTACAATAGAGACGCAACAGTTTGTGTTTGCGGAAATAGCTCAGTGGTAGAGCGCCACCTTGCCAAGGTGGATGTCGCGGGTCCGACTCCCGTTTTCCGCTCTAATTCAAAAAGCGATTAAGGCAACTTAATCGCTTTTTTTTTAATTTTGTTTTAAGGAGCTCAAAGTGAAACTCACCACAGAATTCACTAGTCTTGAAAAATCTGCTGTAAAATTGACAGTAACAATCGCAAAGAAAGATGTACAGGATTCCTACAACTCTATCGTAGGAAAGTACGTAAAGAACGCTCAGATCCCTGGTTTCCGCAAGGGACACGTACCTGCAAACGTTCTGGAACGCAAATATGGTGATGCAATCAAGGCTGACGCTTTGAGCGAAATTATTGACAGTTCATTGAACGAAATTTTTGAAAAAGAAACAGAAAACCGCCCTCTTCCATACCAGCAGCCGGTAATGGACACAGTTCCTGAATTCGACACAACAAAAGACCTTGTTTACTCTGTTACATACGACGTATTCCCAAAAGTTGAAGTAAAAGACATGAAAGGAATCGAAGTAAAGGAACCACAGGTTACTGTAGGCGACAAGGAAATCGATGACGAACTTAAGGCTATCCAGGAACGCAATGCAATCGTTATGGATAAAAAAGCTGATGAAAAGGCAGAAAAAGACAACATCGTAACAATCAACTATGTTGAACTTGGCGAAAACGGTGAAGAAACAACTAAGCGCGACGGATATGTATTTACAATCGGCGCAGGCGACGATGTTTATGGAATCGATGACGAAGTAACAGGCATGAAAAAAGGCGATACAAAAGAATTCACAAAGGATTCTAAAAAAATCAAGGTTACAGTAAATGCAATCAAGACACGCCAGCTTCCTGCTATTGACGACGATCTTGCTCAGGATGTAAGCGAAAAATTCAAGACTTTGGACGACCTTAAGGCTGACATCAAGAGAAACATCGAAGTAGCAAAGAACCGCAAAATCGCAGAAATCAAGAGCCAGTCTCTTCTTGAACAGCTTGTAGAAAAGAATCCGTTTGACATCCCTGCATCTATGCTTGCCGCAGAACTTGACGGACGCTGGAGAATGATGGCTCAGCAGTTCCAGACAAGCCCAGAACAGCTTGAAAAAATGATTACAGCTTCTGGTCAGACAAAAGAAGCTATGCTTACACAGTGGACTGGCGACAGCGAAAAAATGCTTAAGAGCAGAATCATCGTAGACAGCCTCCTCAGAGCAAAGAATATTTCTGTAACTCCAGAAGAAATTGAAGCTAAATACAAGGAAATTGCAGAAGAAGGCGGAATGGATATTGAAGAAGTAAAGAAACACTATTCAGATCCACGCTCAAAGGAATGGCTCATTGACGATACTAAAGAACAGAAACTTTACGAAGAACTTTACAAGGAAGTAAAAGTTTCTAAAGGTGACAAGGTTTCATTCGCAGATCTTTTTGCTGCAAAATAAAACTTTTTAAGCGACAAAAAGGGAATGTACGCTGTACGTTCCCTTTTTTTTTGACATTCTGCCCATAAAACCATTATATTAGTAATATAAGGAATTTATATGAACGAACAGATGAATACATTAGTGCCGTACGTTGTAGAAAGAAGCGGAAACGGCGAACGCTCCTATGACATTTTTTCACGTCTTTTAAAGGACAGAATTATTTTTGTAGACGGAGAAATAAACGACGCAACAGCAGACCTTGTTGTAGCTCAGATCCTTTACCTTGAATCAGAAAATCCAGAAAAGGATATCAGCATATACATCAATTCACCGGGAGGTTCAGTAACAGCTGGCCTTGCCATTTATGATACAATGCAGTACGTAAAGTGCCCTGTTCAGACAATCTGTCTTGGACAGGCAGCCAGCATGGGCGCATTCCTGCTTGCAGGCGGCTCAAAAGGAAAGCGTTTTGCCCTTCCTTCTTCACGCGTAATGATTCATCAGCCTTGGGGCGGAGTTGAAGGTCAGGAAACAGACATTGCAATCCATGCAAAGGAAATCAAGCGCCTTAAGGAACTTACAATCCGTCATTTTGCAGAACACACTGGAAAACCGTACGAAAAAATTGCAGAAGACATGGAACGCGACTTCTTTATGACAGCAGACGAAGCTCTTGAATACGGTATCGTTGATAAAGTAATGAACGGGAGAAAGAAATAATGAGAAGATTTGGAAGTGATACACCTTACTGTTCTTTCTGCGGAAAACCCGCAGATCAGACAAGAAGACTGGTAGCAGCTCCATCTGGAAACATTCACATCTGCAATAACTGTATTGCAGTATGTCAGGACATACTACGACAGGAAGAAGATGAACTTGCTCCAATCGCCCTTACAGACGTTCCTACACCAAAAGAATTCAAGGACTACCTTGACCAGTATGTAATCGGCCAGGACGAAGCTAAAAAGGTTCTTTCTGTTGCTGTATATAACCACTACAAGAGAATGTCAATTCCTAAAATTGAACAGAAGACAGGTGACGTAAGGATTGAAAAATCAAACATCCTACTTATCGGACCTACAGGTTCAGGAAAAACCCTTCTTGCAAAAACTCTTGCAGAACGCCTTAAGGTTCCGTTTGCAATTGCGGACGCAACAACCCTTACAGAAGCCGGCTACGTTGGTGAAGATGTTGAAAACGTACTTCTTAAACTTATCAATGCAGCAGACGGTGACGTTGCGGCTGCAGAACGCGGAATCATTTTTATCGATGAAATTGACAAAATTGCAAGAAAGAGCGAAAACACTTCGATTACACGCGATGTAAGCGGCGAAGGCGTACAGCAGGCTCTTCTTAAGATTATTGAAGGAACACAGGCAAGTGTACCTCCACAGGGCGGAAGAAAACATCCAAACCAGGAAATGATTCAGATTGACACAACAAACATTCTGTTCATCCTTGGAGGTGCTTTTGTTGGCCTTGACAAGATTATCGAGCAGCGTACGGCAGAACATTCAATGGGATTCGGTTCCAACGTAGGTCAGCTTTCAGCAGAACAGCAAAGGGAACTTCTTTCGCTCTGTACTTCTGACGACCTTGTAAAGTTCGGAATCATTCCTGAACTTATTGGTCGTATGCCTATGCATGTAGCACTTAAGGAACTTACAAAAGACGACCTTGTAAACATCCTTACAGAGCCAAAGAACGCAATTACAAAGCAGTTTAAAGCTTCTTTTGCAATGGATAACCTTGACCTTGAATTTACTCAGGATGCAATTGAAGAAATTGCAAACGAAGCAATCAGGCAGAAAACAGGTGCCCGCGGATTACGCTCAATTGTAGAAAAATTCCTTACAGATACAATGTATGAAATACCAAGCATTAAGGGACATAAAAAGCTTGTAATTACAAAGGAATTCGTAAACAAGAACGGAAAAATTGACCTTTCAAAATACATTGAAATGGACAGCCAGGAAGCTCTTTCGTCATAAAGGCAGCCTGTACTAAAAAAAACTGCGTGTTTTCCAGAATCTGGATTACCGCAGTTTTTTTTATTTATTTGATTAAATTAAAGTTTCTGCAATTTTTATTGTCTTGGAAACTGTATTTTCCCAGCTGAACATTGCAGAGCGTTCAAGTCCTTTCTTTTCAAGGATTGCCCTAAGTTCTCTGTCCGAGGCAAGTTTTTCCAACACAGCAGAAAATTCCGACGGATTGTTGGAATCAAACAAAAGTGCTGCGTCACCGGCTATTTCCGGCAGGGCTCCGGAATTACTGCATGCAACAGGAACCCCTGTTGCCATTGCTTCAAGAACAGGAAGCCCTACACCTTCGTTTTCTGCCGGGAATATAAGTGCTTCTGCACCGGAATAAAGCTGCGGAAAGCTTTCGTGAGGGAAATACCCTGTAAGGAATATGTCTGATGCATACGGAGATTCAAACGCAGCTTTATGAACCATGGCAGAATAGTCTCCGTCGCTTCCGGCAAGAACAAGCCTGTGAGGAAGCCCGGTTCTCTTTTTAAATTCCGAAAAGGCCGAAATAAGTTCAATATGCTTTTTTTCCGGTCCAGAAAGCCGTGAACCATATATAAAATACGGCTTTCTGATAGAAAACGGCTTAATAGAAACTTCTTCATCATCAAGATTCATCTGCGGAAAAAACAGTTTGTGGTCAATTCCGTTATAGACAACTTCAATCTTTTCACTGTCAATTCCATGGGAAATCAAATCCTGGCGGATATATTCGCTTGCGGCAATAATTTTCGGAACCTTAAAGAGCCCGCGCTTTATCTGAATTTTCTGAATCCAGTCTTTTTTTCCTTCCACAAGAGCAGAAAGAACAGAATTTACAACGGCAATTCCCGGAACCTTATAGCTGATAGGAAGAACCCGCTCAGGTGCAGGATAAAGAACTACATCATATTTCTGATTAACTGAAAATTTATTGGAAGAAGTAAAATGCCATGTACGTTGAGCACTAAGACTGTCTGCAACAGGAACTGCCGTAAATCCAATATCCTGTCCGGAAGTATAAGTAAATCTGTCTATTTCTGCACCAAAAAGTTCAAATTCAGCCGGTTCAGAACCGGTCAGGCATGAAGCAAAAGAAAGTAAATATGTTCCCAAACCAGATCGGGCATGGTCACAGCCAAAAGTATCAATACCAATTTTCATATCCGCCATTATAGCACAAAAAAAATCAACATGCTATAATTTTTATATGAACGAAACAAACTCATTTTCCATGCTTCCAGAGCAGCTTTTATCAAAATTAAAGGAACTTAACATTACTTCACCAACAAAGGTTCAGGAAAAAGTAATTCCTCAGATTATTGAAGGCAAAAACATAATTTTTCAGTCAGAAACAGGAACAGGAAAAACTTTTGCATATCTTCTTCCGATTTTAAAAAAGATTATGGAACAGCCGGTTCCTTCAAATCCTTCAGATATATTTGTGAAGGCTGTAATTGCAGCCCCGACTTTTGAGCTTGCTTCACAGATAAACCAGAGCGTAAAAAGCATTTCTGGCATTAAAACTGCGCTTTTCTTAGGCGGGGCACCTATAAAACGCCAGCTGGAAATTCTAAAAGAAAAACCGGAAATTGTAATCGGGACAGAAAGCCGACTTGTAGAATTGATAAGGCTTAAAAAACTTAAAATTGCCAGAATCATGTTTGCTGTATTT
>Ga0310695_10003711_pt1 | contig 29430 bp, 21 predicted proteins | sample RumenRJG_04DNA_FD_203882 | JGI IMG/M metagenome (GOLD analysis project Ga0310695, IMG submission 203882) | Bovine rumen microbial communities from Lethbridge, Alberta, Canada - RJG_04 (v2) (version 2) | ecosystem: Host-associated > Mammals > Digestive system > Stomach > Rumen | place: Canada...
CATTGGATGTTAGGGTTGGGATAAATGCCTGATAGGTGCGACTCCGTAGGCACTCCCCTCCCTTTCACAAAGGGGAGGGGCAGGGGGTGGGGTCAAATCATATATAATGGCCAAAAAGAAAGACACCTCCGAATCTTCATTCGAGAGGTGTCGTGAAACATTGTCCCTTTACATTACACTCATCTTCATCTGGACATTATCAGAGTGTTGTCTTCTTTTTAAATCTAAATTTTGTAATACTCTTTGCTAATGCACTGCAAAATTACACAAAAAGGGGTATTGATGTCTTCACAATCTGCAAATATAGTGTGCAAAATATGCAAAATGTAATATAATTAGGGCAGATTGTCAGCATAAAGTCAGAAAACCGTATCAAGGTTTTGCCAATCCACCGATTTACATTACCTTTGCACACGCAATTCGAAGGTCGGGCATAAAGCCTACTTTTCATATATGTTTCACAAAAGATGATTCGGACTCTCATTTTATCCTTGCCGATGTTTGTATGCGGCATCGTGTTTGTAGAACTACTATTTAGCCAATTGCGCCACCGCGATGGAGCTCGTTCGTGGCTCATGGCTTGGGCAGCTACGGCCACACTGTTGTATGCGATGCATTTGAACTATTTCTCTGGTCAGCTACGCTTCTATGAGTGTTTCGACACCATCTATGTCGTTTGCAATCTGCTGGTCTATCCTCTATACCTTATTTATATATATAAGCTCACAGACTTGCGCCCTCTATCATCGCGTCGGTGGGAGCTCGCTTGTTTTATTGGGGTGCCGGTGCTGATGGGAGGTTTGGTTGGCACAATGTATCTGCTGATGTCGCAGGGTGAACGCGAAGTGTTTCAACACGAGTTTCTTTATCATGGTCGCACATCTTCGATTCATGGTTTGGCACTCATCATGACACGTATTCACCAGTTATGTCGTGTTTTGTTCGCTGTGTTCCTAATCGTTTCCTGCATTTTCGGCATTCGACAGATCAACCGATTCAACCATTCGCTTGAGCAGTTTTATGCCGACACTGAGCAGCGCCACATGGGGCGTCAGCGGGCTGTGCTCTGGGCGCTGATGGTGTGTTCGATAGTATCGTTTGTCGTGAATTTGTTTGGCCGCCAACATTTCGAAAGCCATAGTTGGACGTTGTATGTGTTGTCTGTGCTCTTTTCGGTCATGCTGTTGTACATCGGCTGGCTGGGTCTTACCAATACATTCAGCATCATTGATATGCATCGTGATTTAAAGGAACCGACTCCTTCGGCTGAAGAACACGAGGAAACAAAAGAGACGGAGAAGCCAGACGACCGATATTGCAAGTTGATGGCTCTTGTACAACAGACGATGGATGAAGATCATTACTTCCTGCAGAACGACTTAAACCTGAATACATTAGCGCTTCATGTAGGCACGAATCGCACCTATTTGTTGCAGGCCATACGTCAATGTGAGGGTGTCAGTTTTTCTGAGTATATCAACAGGCAACGTATTGCTTATGCAGAACGGCTGAAAGCAGAATATCCGGAAATGCATGCGGAAGAACTGGCTCAGCGGTCGGGATTCTCATCAGTGTCGGCTTACTACATGAATCGACGACGCTATGCACATCATTCGGAAAAGAAGTAGCATGTAAACCTCTCAGTACAGCCGGTCATTCTATATTTTCCCCAATTGCCCCCCTGTTTTTCTGCTCTCATCAAGCTCTTTTTTCAGGAAAGCAGGTGTGAAGCCGAGAGCACTCTCAGCCACTTCCTCGAGTGTACCTGCAGAGAGAAGCTTTCCTCCATTTCGACCGCCCTCAGGACCGAGGTCGATGATGTAGTCGGCCAGTTTGATAACATCAAGATTATGCTCGATGACCACTATGGTGTTGCCCCGGTCTACGAGTTTCTGCAACACGTCCATCAGCACGCGTATATCGTCGAAATGCAGTCCTGTGGTAGGCTCATCGAGGATATAAACTGTCTTTCCCGTATCTCGCTTGCTAAGTTCCGTTGCCAGTTTCACGCGCTGACTCTCACCTCCAGAGAGGGTGGTGGAGGGTTGTCCGAGTTTTATATATCCGAGGCCCACATCTTGGATTGTCTTGATTTTGCGAAGTATTTCAGGCACGTTCTCGAAGAATTCCACCGCCTGGTTGATGGTCATATCAAGCACGTCGGCAATCGACTTTCCTTTGTAGCGTACCTCTAAGGTTTCGCGGTTGTAGCGCTTCCCATGACAGGTCTCACAGGGCACCATCACGTCGGGCAGAAAGTTCATCTCGATGGTCTTGTAGCCATTACCTCCACAGGTCTCGCAGCGACCTCCGCGCACGTTGAACGAGAAGCGACCGGGCTTGTAACCCCGAATCTTGGCTTCTGGCAGGTTGACGAAAAGGGAGCGAATGTCGGTAAACACACCTGTATAGGTGGCAGGATTGGAGCGAGGTGTTCGCCCGATGGGCGACTGGTCTACACTTACCACCTTGTCGATGTATTCAAGTCCTTCGACAGAGGCATAGGGCATTGGTTTTTTCAGCGAGCGATAAAAATACTGCGAGAGGATTGGCTGTAGTGTTTCGTTGATGAGTGTCGACTTTCCACTTCCAGAAACTCCTGTCACCACGATGAGGCAACCCAAGGGGAACACGGCGTCGATGTTTTTCAGGTTGTTACCGCAAGCACCTCGAATGATTAGTTTCTTTCCGTTGCCAGCACGACGGTAGGGGAGTGGGGCAACGGTGGAGGTGTTACTCTCTGAACAAGGAGTAGGTTCTGAGGCAGATGATTGTGGCGCGGCAGGCAGGGGGATGGTTCTCTTTCCGTTAAGATATTGTGCGGTGAGCGTATCGGTCTTGAGCATATCAGCAGGCTTCCCTTGAAACACCACCTCTCCTCCTTTACGTCCAGCACGCGGTCCGATGTCTATGATGTAGTCGGCATTGAGCATCATGTCTTTGTCGTGTTCTACAACGATTACGGTATTTCCGATGTCGCGCAGTTCTTTCAGCGAGGCAATCAGACGCTCGTTGTCGCGTTGATGAAGTCCGATTGACGGCTCGTCAAGGATATAAAGCACGTTCACCAATTGCGAACCAATCTGTGTGGCAAGCCTGATACGCTGACTTTCACCCCCAGAGAGCGATGCCGAGGGGCGGTCGAGCGAGAGATAGTCGAGCCCTACCTCCAACATAAAACCCAACCGTGTCTGTATCTCCTTGATAATTTCTGCGGCTATCTGTTGTTGCTGATGATCCATGTGCTCTGGTGCGACGTTGAGCCATTCGCGCAGTTCAGCAATATCCATCTGAGCCAATTCCGTGATGTTCTTGTCCCAGATCTTATACGAGAGCGACTCTCGGTTGAGCCTCATGCCCTTACATTCCGGACATTGCGTGGTGGCCAGGAATTGGTCGGCCCATTTCTGCGCGCTGGCGCTGTCGTCGTGTTCCATCACGTTGCGCAGATATTTGATAATACCGTTGAACTCCACATAATAGTCGGACGAAGTGTGTACTAGCTCTTTGTCGATGCGCACATTGCCTAACGATCCGTAGAGTATCTCGCTCATAGCATCCTGCGGAATGTCCTTCACAGGAGTTTTGACTGTGCAGTCATATTTCTCCAAGATGCTCTCTATCTGCCAGAAAATCATCTGATTCTTGTATTTGCCCAAAGGGACGATGGCTCCCTCGTGAATGGAGAGACGGTCGTCGGGTATCACCTTAGCAAGGTCGATGGCGTTCACAAATCCCAACCCTTTGCAATGGGGGCAGGCCCCTTCCGGAGAGTTGAACGAGAATTTGTTGGGAGCAGGGTCCCCGTAGGAGATGCCTGAAGTGGGACACATCAGCCGGCGACTGTAGTACTTAAGCGTAAACGTGGGTTCCTCCGACAGAATCATGAGCAGTCCGTCTCCTTGTTTCATGGCTGTTGTAACGCTTTTTTTCAGTCGGTTGTCGTCTTTCTCCTGCACACGAAGCTTGTCTACAACCACCTCGATGTTATGGTTCTTGTAGCGATCCACTTTCATTCCTCGCACAATCTCCTGCATCTCGCCATCTATGCGGATGTGGAGATAACCTTTGCGACGCATGCTTTCGAAGAGTTCGCGATAATGTCCCTTTCGGTTTCTTACCAGAGGAGCGAGGATGTAGATGCGCCTGCCCATATAGTCCTGATGGATCATGTCGAGCACTTTCTCCTCCGTGTATTTCACCATTTTCTCGCCTGTCATATAGCTATAGGCCGTTCCGGCGCGGGCATAGAGCAGGCGCAGGAAGTCGTAGACTTCTGTTGTGGTGCCTACAGTAGAGCGTGGATTTTTGTTGGTCGTCTTCTGTTCGATGCTGATAACGGGGCTCAACCCTGTTATTTTGTCCACATCGGGACGCTCCATACCACCGAGGAAATTGCGAGCATAGGCCGAGAAAGTCTCGATATACCGTCGCTGACCTTCAGCGAAAATGGTGTCGAAGGCCAATGACGACTTGCCCGATCCGCTCAATCCTGTAACAACTGTCAGACTGTTGCGGGGGATGTCCACGTCGATATCCTTCAGGTTATGTACGCGGGCTCCATAGACAGAGATTTTTTCCATAACAGAAAACAGGCTAAAAATCCTCCATGACTCTTTTCAAAAATGAGGGGAGAGAAGTGGTATGTGCTATTCGGAAACGGTGGAGTTGCCGTTCTCGTTGAAGGTACGAAGTAGGTTCACGTCTGTGCGAATGTGGTATTTCCTACCATCTGCCCCTTTGGCTTTCACCTCGCAGAAATAAACACCCTGTTTCACGTCTACACCATTGAACTTACCGTCCCAGCCACCAGCCGGATCGTCCCACTCGTAGAGTTTCTGCCCCCATCGGTTGTAGATGGCGGCGTGGAACTCCACAAGCGACTGCCATCCACGTTTGGCCTTGTAGACATCATTGAAAGTGTCGCCGTTAGGCGAGAAGGCATTTGGCATCTCCAGACGGCTCTCGCTTATGACGAGCCGGAAGGGTTCTGTCTCATCCCGGTAAGGTATGGTGTCGTTGCCTTTGACAAAAGTAGCGTAGAGCACAATCAAGTGTGATCCGGAATCAGTGAACCGATACTCGGTGTCTTCTTCATAGCGGATGAGGTAGGGTTCTTCCTCGCCTTCTTTCGAAAATCTCCATTCGTAGTTGGCAGTATAGTCGCCCACATTTTCAGGATTTGCCATGAAGCGTCCGATGATGGGTGCAGATCCGGCATACTGCGCGCTGTCGGTTTCCTCACCATTGGCTTTGATAAAGGTGACAGAGGGGTGAACAGAAGGGTATTCATCATCAGCCCAGAGGCTCTGTGCCGTTAAAATCAGCATTGATAGTGCAAATAATCGAAATATTTTCATTTTGTTGTCTGTTTATTGTGCAAAGATACAACTTTTTTTGTAAATTTGCATCCAAATTCATCAATTAAGCGTTATTATGATGCATTATTTAAGATATTTTGCGCTAATATTCCTCTTTTTAGGAGGTATGGAGGTGGAAGCACAAGTTCAGAACTGGCAGACCATGCACAAAGTGAAGAAGAAGGAGACGCTCTTCGGCATCTCACGTCAGTACGGTATTAGTGTGGAGGAACTGATGAAGGCGAACCCCGAGATGAGCTTGCCCAACTACAAACTTCGGAAGGGTGACTACATCTATATTCCCTATCCTACAGAGAAAGTGGAGACGCCCAAGGAGCCTGTGAAGCCAGTCGACGACATCACGAAACGGCCCATCCGCGTAGGCGTGATGTTGCCTCTTCACGATGTCGACGGTGATGGTCGACGCATGGTGGAGTATTATCGTGGCATGCTGATGGCTATCAGTGAACTGAAACGGCAGGGCGTTTCGGTGGATGTCCGTGCGTGGAACGTCAACATCGATGCCGACATCCGGCAGACCTTCCTTCAAGAAGGAGCCGACAAACTCGACATTATCTTCGGACCACTCTACACCAAGCAAGTGAAACACTTGGGCGAGTTTGCCCGCAAGAACAATATCCGCGTGGTCATTCCGTTCTCCATCAACGGTAATGAAGTGGCTGAGAATCCCTTCGTTTACCAAGTATACCAGTCACCTGAGGAGCTTAACAGCAAAGCCATCAGCTCCTTTCTCGCCCGTTTTGCCGACTATCATCCCGTCATCATTGACTGTAACGACAAAACTAGCAATAAGGGCATCTTCACCTTTGGGCTGCGCGAACAGCTCGAGAAGCGAAATATAGAATACAGCATTACCAACCTTACCAGCTCCGACGAGTTGTTTGCCAAAGCATTCTCGCTCGACAAGCCCAATGTAGTGATACTGAACACAGGACGTTCGCCAGAACTTACGGCTGTGTTCAAAAAGCTCGATGTACTGACGCAGAACAACCGCAACCTGAGAGTGTCGATGTATGGCTATACCGACTGGCTTCTCTACGAACGTATCAACAAGGAACGCTTCTTCCAGTACGACGTGTTCATACCCACCCATTTCTATCATAACGCATCGTCGTCGAAAACTGCTCAGCTCGAGAGCGACTATCAGCGCTGGTTCCATACGCCGATGATGGAAGCCAAACCGAGGTTCGCCATCACAGGCTACGATCAGGCTATGTTCTTCCTCAAAGGCATCCATGTTCAGGGCAACGACTTCACCGGCAACACACCCGATACACAGGCCGTGCAGACTCAGTTCAAGTTCGACCGTGTGGGTACGGGAGGCTGGCAAAACAACCAGTTTATGCTGATACACTACAACCACGACAAGACCATTTCTACCGTTACGTTCTAATTCTTCCATTTTGATGAACAAATCAGTATTCCTCAGCCGTTTCTTATGGGCATGTTGCTTATTGCTGCTTTTCTGCATGCCCTCAAAGGCGCAGATTGGCGAGCATCGCAACGACCTGGCCATCGGTGTGAATGGTGGATATGTACTGAGCAATGTGGCCTTCCTGCCTAAAGTGCCCCAGTCGCTCCACGGCGGGTTAACGGGCGGATTGTCTGTCCGTTACGTCTGCGAGAAGTACTTCAACACCATCTGCTCTATTTATGGCGAGGTGAACCTGGCACAGATAGGATGGAAAGAGCGGATATGGGATAGGAACGACAAACCTGTCATCAATGAAACAACGGGTGTGGCAGAACAATGTCAGCGAGATATGACTTATCTGCAGGTGCCGGTCTTCGCACACCTGGCTTGGGGACGCGAACAGAAGGGTATGCAGTTCTTCTTCCAGGCTGGACCTCAGGTTGGCTTTCATCTCTCCGACAAGACCGTAAAGAACTTCGAACTGTCTGACCGGAATCTCCTCGACCGAGTGAATAATACCGTACAGCAGGACACGATGGCCGTACAGAACAGGGTGGACTATGGTATTGCAGCTGGTGTAGGTATGGAGTATTCTCATCCGAAGATGGGACATCTCTTGCTCGAGGCGCGCTACTACTATGGACTGGGTAATATGTATAAGGACACGAAGCGCGACTTTTTCAGCACTTCACGTTTCAGCAACATCGTCGTGAAGCTTACCTATTTCTTCGATATTACTCGCACTCGGCGCGATCAAGCACAATAGACTATATGACTCAAGAACTGCAACTCAGGCTATTGCCTCAGCAGGCTGCCAATGAGCAATCCATCAAGGAATATGTAGCCCGCGAACAGGGAACTGACATACGCACTCTCCGACACATTCGGGTGCTCAAACGCAGTATCGATGCTCGTCAGCGTACCATCTACGTCAATCTGAAAGTCCGTATATACATCAACGAGGATCCAGATGACGAGGCTTTCGCGCGCGTAATATATAATAAGGTGGACAAACGTCCGGCTGTGGTGGTGGTAGGAGCAGGACCGGGAGGGCTCTTTGCCGCCCTGCGGTTGATAGAATTAGGACTGCGACCCATCGTTGTGGAACGTGGCAAGGACGTGCACGAGCGGAAGAAAGACCTCAGCCTGATCACCAAGACACAAAAAGTCGATTCTGAGAGCAACTACTGCTTTGGCGAAGGTGGTGCCGGAGCCTACAGCGACGGCAAACTCTACACGCGCAGTAAGAAGCGCGGCTCGACCGAAAAGATACTCAACGTGTTCTGCCAACATGGGGCATCTACAGCCATCTTGTCAGACGCCCATCCCCACATCGGTACGGACAAGTTGCCAAGAGTTATCGAAAACATGCGCAACACCATTCTCGCGAGTGGGGGAGAAGTGCATTTCCAGACAAAGATGACTGAGCTGCTTTTGCATGATTGTCGTGTGGAAGGCATCGAAGCTGTAGAACTCGTCAGCGGAAGACAGGTAGAATTCCGAGGACCTGTAATCTTGGCCACAGGACATTCTGCCCGTGATGTCTACCGCTATCTCTTTGCTTCAGGCATAGAAATTGAGGCCAAGGCATTGGCTATGGGTGTACGCTTGGAGCATCCTGCCATGTTGATAGACCAGATACAGTATCACAACCGTAATGGACGAGGCAATTGGCTACCCGCCGCAGAATACAGTTTTGTCACTCAAGTAGAGGGCCGCGGCGTTTATTCTTTCTGCATGTGTCCTGGTGGGTTTGTTATTCCGGCTGCCACTGGTCCCCAGCAGATTGTGGTCAACGGCATGAGTCCTGCCAATCGTGGCACCCAATGGAGCAACAGCGGCATGGTGGTGGAGATTCATCCCGAGGATGTAGAAGGTGACTCTCCCTTGCGAATGATGGACTATCAGGAACGTCTGGAACACGATTGCTGGCAACAAGGGAATATGAAACAGACCGCACCAGCTCAGCGAATGGCCGATTTCGTGAACAACCGTTTGAGCTACGACCTACCGCGCAGCAGCTATGCACCTGGGCTGATATCCAGTCCATTGCACTTTTGGATGCCTTCCTACATCGTCAGCCGTCTGCAGCAGGGCTTCAAGAATTTCGGACGGATGAGCCACGGATTCTTAACCAATGAGGCTGTGCTCATCGCCACTGAGACTCGCACCTCTTCACCAGTAAGAATCATCCGCGACAACAACACACTTCAGCATATTACCGTCCAAGGTCTTTTCCCCTGCGGCGAGGGAGCCGGCTATGCCGGCGGCATCGTCTCGGCAGGAATCGACGGCGAGCGTTGTGCTGACATGTGCCACCAGTATCTTATGAACGCATAATCCTAATCAAAGGAGCGGCGGCTTTACCTCGAAAACAAGCATTAATAATCGTCATCGTCGGCCACCTCGGCGGCTTCAAGGTCGAGCTCTTCTGGGTCGGTGTCTATGGTAGTGCGATAGCTCTCCTCTGTGAGTTTGTCCTCGTCGTACTCGTCTTCGTCTTCGTCGTAGTCGTCTCTGTCGGGGAGATCCTCGTCGCTTTCATAGTCTTTTTCCTCATCTTCGACATTGAACTTCATCTTCGGTCTTTCAATGATGGGTTTTACCTTTGCGAAGATGGCTTCCACCCACATGCCCTTAGCAATTTCGAGCACCTCAAAGCCTTCGTTCATCATTTTCTCATACATCCCTCCAGGCTTGCGTAGACGATCCTTAGGCAATGTGGTGGTGCTAATGTCGAAACCACTCTGTATGATGTCCTTGATGCTTTGCGACAAAGAGTCCCATCCACCCCCGAAATTTCTATCGAGCACTTTTATCAGTTTGGCGGCTGAGATATGACGTATGTTTTCGTAGGTCAAGTCGGTAACCCGTGATATGGGACGTTTCTTCACGGCGAGCTTCACTTTTGTATTCTCGTCTATTTTGATGTTTCCCACCTTAAAGCCTCTTGCTGTGATTTTCTTAACCACTTCGGGCTTGTCGATTTTGATTTCTTCAATCTCGAAGGCCGAACGTATCACGTCGAGATAGTGCTTGAGATTCTCTCTCAAGTCGGCATCTTTTTCAGCCGAGTTCCACATTCTGAAAACATCATTCTCCTGAATGTCCCAGACACTGCTCTTGGTCAGGGTTTTTAGCGTGAATGTTTTTTTCTGAGTCTCTTTCATATTATGTTCGTATAATTATTTTAAAATGGTAAACGGGTCTCCATCGGGGAGAACCGGGAATTTCTTTCTGAACTTCAGCAATTCCTCGCGATGGATTTCACCAACGATAGCTTCTTCTGCTCCGTTGTCGGCAGTCAATATCTGACCTTTTGCGTCGATGATCATGGAGCCCCCGGTGTAATGTGCCACAGGGTCGTCGCCAATACGGTTGCAGGCTATCACGTAGCATTGGTTTTCGAGTGCTCTTGCCTTCAACAGCGTAGTCCAAACCTGTTTGCGCGATTCAGGCCAGTTGGCCACAATGAGTAGGGCATCATAATCGCCCAGGTTGCGCATCCACACGGGGAATCGTAGGTCGTAGCATACTGCCAGAAGGAATCGCATGCCACCATATTCCACAACGATGCGTTCCTTTCCGCCTTTGTATAGTTGTGGCTCACCTCCATAACCGAAGAGATGGCGCTTGTCATAATGCTCTATCCTTCCGTCTGGACAGACGAAGAAGAGCCTGTTCGCCCATCTCCCTCCTACATCAACGGCCATGCTACCGCAAATGGCTGCCTCTTTTTGCTGAGCCATTTGTTGCATCCATATCAGGGATTCACGGTGGTCGGGTGGAGTAGTGCCGGTCATGAACCCGGAGTTCCACATTTCCGGCAACACATACATATCGGCATCTCCAGCCGCAGACATCAATTGTTCGGCTGATCGACGGTTTTCTTGTGGTGCATCCCAAGCGATATCGGTCTGTAGAATACAGATTCTCATGTATCTCGAATTCTTTCGGTTGCAAAGTTAATGGCATAAAACCTATTATGCAAGTTTTTTGCAGATTTTTTTTCCTTTCTCATGGTTAATGTTCGCTAATTGTTCGATAATATGAGGATTATTGCTTAATTTTGCAGCGAATATGTCACAGCCGTTAGCAGAAAGAATGCGCCCGAAGACGCTCGACGAATACATCGGTCAGCAGCACTTGGTGGGCGAAGGGGCTGTCCTGCGCAAGATGATTGATGCAGGACATATCTCGTCGTTCATCCTTTGGGGACCTCCCGGGGTAGGGAAGACAACGCTTGCACAGATCATAGCCCATAAGTTGGAGACTCCGTTTTACACGCTGAGTGCTGTGACCAGTGGTGTGAAAGACGTGCGCGACGTCATCGAACGGGCAAAGAAGGGTGGTTTCTTCCGTCAGGCCAGCCCCATCCTCTTCATCGATGAGATCCACCGTTTCAGCAAGTCGCAGCAAGACTCGCTCCTGGGAGCTGTGGAGAAAGGCATCGTCAATCTGATAGGTGCTACTACAGAGAATCCGTCATTCGAGGTCATACGTCCGCTGCTCTCCCGTTGTCAGCTCTACGTGTTGAAGCCGTTGGAGAAAGACGATCTGCTGCAACTCCTCCACCGAGCTATCGCGAACGATGTGGAATTGCAGAAACGATCCATCAATTTAAAAGAAACGGGGGCGATGCTTCGTTATAGTGGAGGCGATGCTCGTAAACTGCTGAACATTTTGGAGCTGGTGGTCGAGGCGGCCAATGAAGGCGAAACCGTGGAGATAACCGATGAACTGGTGGAAAATCGGCTGCAACAGAATCCCTTGGCCTACGACAAGGATGGCGAGATGCACTACGACATCATTTCGGCTTTCATCAAAAGCATCCGTGGCAGCGATCCCGATGCGGCACTCTATTGGATGGCCCGCATGATAGAGGGTGGCGAAGATCCGCAGTTCATAGCCCGACGCATGGTGATAAGTGCGTCTGAAGATATCGGCCTGGCTAACCCTAATGCTCTCTTACTGGCCAACGCCACATTCGATGCAGTAATGAAGATAGGATGGCCAGAAGGCCGCATCCCCTTGGCCGAGTGTGCCGTCTATTTGGCTTGTAGTCCCAAGAGCAATTCCTCGTATATGGGCATTGGCCGAGCGCTCGACCTTGTGCGCAAGACGGGCAACCAACCTGTGCCACTCCATCTACGAAATGCTCCCACGAAACTCATGGCCGACCTCGGTTATAGTGATGGTTACAAGTACGCCCATGACTATCCTGGCAACTTCGTGCGCCAACAGTTCTTGCCCGACTCTCTCCAAAATGAACGGTTATGGGAGGCACAGCACACGCCCTCAGAGGAGAAACTCTATCAGCGCATGCTCCAATGTTGGGGCGACCGCTTCAGCCAAGGAGCCGACCCTGCTTTGAAAGGAGGAATGTAAGAAACGTATTCAGAAATAAAAAGAATATAGTATTAGATTAATATAAAATCGTAAATTATTAATTCACATGATGTTGAACATTGTAATATTAGATGGCTATAGTGCCAATCCCGGTGACCTGAGTTGGGAACCGCTGAAAGAATTAGGAACGCTGACCGTGTATGATCGCACACCAGCTAATGAGGTTGTAGAGCGCGCCAAAGAAGCTGATATCGTGCTTACAAACAAAGTACAGATGACCGCCGAGGTCATCAAGGCGTTGCCACGATTGAAGTACATCGGCGAACTGGCCACAGGATTCAACAACATTGACATCCGTGCCGCTCGTGAGCAAGGAATTGACGTTTGCAACATTCCTGCCTATAGCACCGCAAGTGTGGCGCAGATGGTGTTCGCACATATCCTGAACATCACTAACCGCATCGGTCACTATGCTGAGCAAAACCGTCAAGGCCGCTGGAGCCAGAGTCCAGACTTTGTCTATTGGGACACACCGCTCCACGAACTGGCTGGAAAGACTATTGGCATTGTTGGACTGGGCAATATCGGATGGAAAGTAGCCATCATTGCCCGCGATTTTGGAATGGACGTGTTTGCAATGACCAGCAAGAACTCGGCCGACCTGCCCGAAGGCATTCAGAAGACCACCCTTGAAGGTTTGCTTGCCGTCAGCGACATTCTTACGCTACATTGTCCGCTAACTGACTCCACGCGCGAAATGATCAACAAGGAGTCCATTCAGATGATGAAGCCAGGCGCTATTCTCATCAATACAGGCCGCGGTCCATTGGTGAACGAGAAGGATGTGGCCGAGGCTCTTCGCACAGGTCGGTTAGGTGCTTATGGTGCCGATGTGATGTGCAGCGAGCCGCCTGCAGCCGACAATCCGCTGCTCTCTGCCCCCAATGCCTACATCACCCCACACATCGCTTGGGCAACCTACGAAGCTCGTGTCCGCTTGGTAGACATCGCCATCGACAATGTGAAAGCTTTCGTCGGCGGTGCACCCATCAACGTTGTGAATGCATAGAGGCGCCCTTACATAAAAACAAAGCGCCCTGAACTGTTGAGTTCTTTTGGGGATGTATAAGCAGAAAGGCCGCTACCGTTGGGGTGCAGCCTTTCTGTTTTTTGTTGAGAGATTTACGTAGGATAGCTTTAGTCTATCCCAGATATTTCATGAGGATTTTGGCATTGCCGCTGTCGCGGAGCTTAGCTATGCTCTTCTCGCGAATCTGACGTACACGCTCGCGGGTAAGCCCCAGCTGGTCGCCGATTTCCTCCAGTCCCTTCTCGTGACAACCGATACCGAAACAAGCACGAATAATCGTAATCTCACGCTCTTTCAGCACTTTCGAAAGCACTGAGTTCAACTCCTGTGCCATGCTTTCGTGGTCGACGATGCGGTCAGTACGCGAGTCCTCACCGCTGGGCATCACGTCGAGCATACAATTGTCCTCACCGTCCTGGAACGGTGCGTCAATACTCACGTGGTGACCATCGGCAGCCATGCTCTGACCAATCTTCTCCTCGTCAAGGTTCGTCACCTCGGATAGCTCAGAGATGGATGGGTGGCGTTGGTTCTCTTGTTCAAACCGGTTGATCTCGTGGTTGATTTTGTTCAGTGAACCAACTTGGTTCAAGGGCAGGCGCACAATACGACTCTGCTCGGCGATGGCTTGTAGGATACTCTGTCGAATCCACCAGACAGCATACGAAATGAACTTGAATCCACGGGTCTCGTCAAACTTCTGCGCAGCCTTGATCAGACCGATGTTTCCTTCGTCTATCAAGTCGGTCAGAGTGAGTCCTTGATGTTGGTATTGCTTAGCCACGGATACCACAAAGCGGAGGTTTGCCGTAACCAGTTTGTCCTTTGCTCGCTCACCTTCAGGACCGCCTTTGCGAATCTTTTGTGCAAGCTCTATTTCTTCGTCGATAGTGATGAGCGGTGCACGACCGATTTCTACAAGATATTTGTCAAGTGCTTCACTTGAGCGGTTGGTGATGCTTTTTTGAATCTTTAGTTGTCTCATTCCGTTTGTCTTAAAACTTATAACTTTCTGATAACCAAATATATATGTTGTTTTTGGACGATAATCGATGCAAAGTTACTAAAAAAAACAATACGGTGTTCGATTTTTTAGTTAAAAGATTGTAATTAGATAAACTTTTTCATAATCGATTTGCCCGTATTCTAGATTATCACTACTTTTGCAATTCAAACACTTCTCAATGAATAGGATTTTTCTCTCCATAGCTTTTGTCATGATTGCCGCAGGACTGTGGGCTCAGCCCTTGGTACTTCACAAGCAGCACTCTTTTGCAAAGCGCATCCCTGCAGGCAACTTTAGTGGCATAACTCAGATATCACAAGGATTATATGCAGTGGTCGACGACAAAAAGCCTGACGGTTTCTACCTATTCCAATTGGATTTCCGCTCGAAGAATGGAAAGCTGAAGAAGGTCACGAATAAGGGGTTCGTTGCGTCTGGGTTATCCAATCGCGACGCTGAAGATATTGTTTATCGACCTCTGTCAAAAACGTTGTTTATCAATGGAGAAGCTGATTCTGAAGTCCTTGAGTATCTAACCGATGGACAACCATCCGGAAGAAGACTACAAATGCCAGAAATCTTTAAACATATCTGGACCAACCAAGGTATCGAGTCGCTGGCCTACGATGCAGAGAGCGATCGAATATGGCTTACCACCGAGCATTCTCTGCCTGCCGATTCTTCACAGAATCTAATCAGGCTGCAATCATTTGATGCCGCCACACTCTTCCCGCTTCAGCAGTTCGCCTATCGTTTGGAACCTCCAATGGCAAAGAAGCCTGGACGGGCGCATGTGTTGGGCGTGAGTGCGCTGACCGCTATGCCCGACGGCAGACTCTTGGTGCTTGAGCGAGAGTGCTATCTACCAAAGCGAAAAATTGGTGCATGGGTGATGTGTCGGCTATTTTTGGTTGATACTCATAGTACGGATTCTCTCACCACGTCTTCTCAGAAAATGAGCGATGACACCTCTTGCCTGAAGAAACATCTGCTCTGTCAGTGGCGTACTCGCAATCTGCGTTTGGCCAACTACGAAGGGATGTGTCTCGGTCCTTTGCTCCCTGACGGTCGGCAGGTGGTTGTGATGGTCAGCGACTCGCAAAACCGCTATGGCTCACTCCTCCGCGACTGGTTCAAGACGCTCGTCCTTCCGGTTTCCCTGCAGCCCGTTGACTGAAGGGGATTTTTTTGTCGCTGCCTTTCCAGCAGGCTTCCATCCGAAGAGCTCACGCCAAGAGTTGAAGTCTTTTTTCATCACGAATCCGATGCCCTGTGTGTTCAGGCTACTGCGCGTGAAATAGCGGTCGTTGGTCTGGTTGTAAACCTTCACGGCGAGGTTGCCGTTGGGCAGGAGTAGGTAGCGAATGTCAAAGTCGCCGATGAACGATGTAGTGGCATTGGCATTGTCGCGGTAGCCAAATTGGCCATTGATGAGCAGGCGGTTGTTGAGCAGTCGGCCAGAGAGCAGTCCTTCGTATTCGGCATTGTTCCACCCCTCATCGCCTGTAGAAATGTTGGCACCGAAGTTCCATTTCGACGAATGTACCCATTGTCCCAGCACGTAGTTTATCTGTTGGCTGATGGTACCACTCAGCAGCGACTGCATGGCCAGCGAGGTCTGGCTTTGGTTTTCTTCGGCATTATTGGCGTTTTGAGTATAGAATCGTCCGATAGAGAGTAGGTAAATGACTTGCTGGTTCATCTCCTCCTCGCTGTTGATGAGCTGGCGCACCATTTGTTTGGCATCGGCACTCACCGTAGGCATATCGAGGTCGAATTCCACATGTGGCTGTTGGGGTGTTCCGCCAATGTTCATCAGGCAGTCAACACGCACGTTGTTCGAAGAGAAACTACGACCTATCTGAAGGTCGCTGAGGGCCACACCGTTCACTGTGTAGAGGGCTTTCAAATCGAGAGCCGCCAAATATGGGTCGCCTCCGAAGACTATGGAACTACCAGGTTGGAATTGGAACTCTTTCTTCATCAGATTCTGAATGGTGAGTTTATAGAGGCCGTGGTCTATTTGGTAGTTGGCAAACATGTCGAAGCCACCTTTGTTGTAATAGGTGGCGCGGATGGCTCCTGAGCCGTTCAATGCAATGTAGTCGCCACTCTCTTTGTCCATCAGCACGCGTAAGGTGCACTCTGGCGTGGCATTGATGAGGAAATTCAGGCGGAGGTCAGACTCTTCGTTTCGAGGAGTGGGGAGTGGGGAGTGAGGAGCGAGATTACTTTCTTTGCTTATCACAATACTATTCTCACTACTCACTCCTCGCTCCTCCCTTCCTGAAATACTTGAATCACTAATCTCGCTTCTCTCCTCTCTCCTCGAAGATTCATCCTCCCTCCTTGAATTCCACGTGATGAACTCGCGGTTGGTAATGGCATCGGGCGAGGCAGCATTATATTCGATGAACGAACCTTCTTCGGGTGTGACGTTGATGTCGAAGTCTATCGTGCCACTTCTTCCGCGTATGCTGCATGTGCCTGTGCCATAGACAGTTCCAAAGAACGTGCTTTCACCATAGTCACGGAAATCGTAGCAGAGCAGGTTTTGAGCCTCCACATCGATATCGTAGGTCAGACGGGTCAGTGCCTTGTGGTGGAGGGCACCGGTGACGATGCCTATCTCGCCACGATTGTCACGAATGGTGTCTCGGGCGAAGATTATCTCGTTGGGTATCAGCACGATGGTGTCGTTCGTCAGACGGTAGTGTGTGTTGAGACTTGAGATGTCGAGTTCACCGTTGGCAACAGCCATTCCCGTTAGGTTGATAGCCCCCAAGTCACCATGCAGGCGCAGGTCGCCACTGACATTCACCTCTACATTATCCATAAAGCTGCCGCAGAAACTCTTCAGGAACTCAGCCCTTGCACTTTGGGGCACAAGCGCGAGGTCGATGTAGTTTTTGCTTGGCGAGATGTAGCCTTTCACGAGGGTGCGTCCATAGCCCGATTCCTCCGGCTCGTCAGCATGAGCATCGATGTCAATCTGCTTCTCCTCCTTGTTCCATCGAACATTGGCGAAAAGGGTGCCCATGCGCCCATCCTCAAAGGTGAAGCGGTTCACACGGATGTCAGCGTGCGCATCGGGATTGTTGAACGCTGAGCGCACGCAAGCCCGACCACTGACTTTTCCACCAAACTCCACCGAATGGAAGTTCACGAGATTAGTGATGTAATTCACGTCCACATCGCTAAGCTCCACTACCAACGAGTCGCTTGCATGCTTTGTGCCCTTGCCTTGGATAATGATGTGCTGGCGGTTGTGGGCTACGGCAAAATAGTCGACAATCAGATTGTCCTTGCTATAAACGATGTCCGACGGCTCTACTCGCCAGACAGTGTCGTTGACGAGGATTTCGGAAGGGTGTACGCGGATGTGGGCTGACTGCTGACCTTGTTCGTTGCGAAAGAGCTCTGTGGTGCTCCTCAGGCTGCCTTTCATGGGGCGCGGTTGGTTATCGTTCCACGCGATAGTGGTCAGAATCTCGTTGTCCTGAGCCTCTGCTTCAAGACCAATGTCGAGTAGGGTTCCATTGCCCATCAGTTTAGAAATGCTTGTCGAAGCCACCAAACGCCCGTCGGCATTGGTGGTGATATTGGCTAATGCATTCTCATACTGACCTCCATTGTAAGAGAAGTGGGGAGCAATCATGTCGAGTGCCACCTGCTTTTTCCAATCATTGATGAACCCGTCGATGACCACGGGTTTGTGGAGCGACAGGTCGAGGCCAAGCAAGGCTTGTAGCCAGTCGCTCTTGGTAATGTTGGCATGAAGGGAGAACTCGTTGTTGCCCGTAGGCTGACTTTTGGGCAATCCTGGCAGCATGGGCAGCTTCTGAGAGAGAAAGTGGATGATGCTTTCCGGAAGAGAAGCGTAGTTGTATTGTCCACGCAGACCCACCTGACCAAAGTCGCTGTCGATAGCCAGCGAGCGCTCGCCGTCTTGACTGGTGGCGTCCAAGGTCAGACGGTCAAGGCTGTATTGGCCTTCAGGGCTACTCATGGTAAATTGATTCATCGTCAACGAACCATTGGCTGTATTGAGCGAACGGCCTGTGAGGTTGGCGTCAAGGTCGGCTTCGAAGAAAGTGTCCTCGTATTTCTTTGTCAGTCCGAGAGCATTCGGGTTGAATTGCCTGACACTTGCTGTAGCTTTCACATGAGGTTCCTGCTGGCTTAAGTCGATGGTGCCGTTGAGACTGAGTTGTGCATTGGGATCGTCTAACTGAAAATCGCCCGTCAGCGTCTTGTCCAGATAATGACCGTCGATAGATAAGTCGTTGTAATGGTATCCGTTATAATAGAATTTCGAAACATTTCCTTTCAGATTCAGCGCATGGGTTTCGATGGGCCATTGTCCGTCGGCGTGGAGGTCGGTGCTGACGATGCCGAGCTGCTCGTTGTCAAGCACGCGCCCGATGTTGAAACCATCGGTCTGTATGTGGGCAGAGAACAGCGCACCATGCGTTTCGGTTTTCAGGTTGGCAACACCTGCTTCGGTTTCCAACTGTCCGTTGGCCAACAAGTGTTGAGTGCCCATTCCCAATTCGCCTTTCCAAGAGATACTCCCCAATCGGGTTACAGCGGCTGGCAGTTGTAGGCCGTTGTCGTGTAGGCTTTTGGTGATTTCCTCTAAGGCTTGTTTGCTGACACTGAGCCGAGTGGCTGGCGCTGAGAGGGTGGGTGGGGATATAGCAGAACCTTTCAGCCTGGAACCAAACGCAAGCATCAAGTGCGGAACGTTGAGCGTGAGTTCACGGTTGTAGGATTGGGCATGTATATTATCTATCTGGAGTCTTCGGTCGTTACCTTTAGCCTGCAGAGAAAAGGATAACGTACTGTTGAGCTTCTTTAATGCAGGAACGAAAGGCGCTATATCAGAGGGTGTTATGCGCGATTCAGGGATATTGATATTAAACGTCAGCGAATGGCTGTCAGGCTTGCCGTCGAGCCATTGGTAATGAGCTTCCGCTTGATCGACGGTCAGTTGCGATTGTGGAAGAGCCAACCTGAAATCTGTCAGCAAGGCCTGTTGTTTGTCGGCTTTCAGTTTCATTTCAAATGATTTCAGCCTAAGGCCGGAAGCCTCGCGGAATGACAGTTTCTTGATATGTGCATCGACTTCGCTGTCAGTGAGATGCGAAATCACGAGGTGGGCGCTGATATCGCTCAGGTCGATGTGCGCAGCGTTAAAGCGGTTGTGCGTAGGCGGCAGATCCAGACGATGATAACTGATGGCACTATGGCGCACCACCAGCGAATAAATGCTCAGATCGAGGGGAGTCTTCTTGTCGGAGTCTTTTGAGGCCAATGAATCGAGCACGAACTGGAAATTGGGCTTGTCGTCGGCACTGACTTTATATAGATCAGCATGAAGCCCGAATATTTGGGCCGACGAAACAGATATTTTTCCGCGCAACAAAGCAGGAACACTTGCCTTTGCCGATAGTCGAGAAGCTCTGAAGAAAGGCTTCCCAGCCTGATCTTTCATCTTTACATTGTCGACAATGATGCGGTTGAAGAGCCCGATTTCTACGCGCCCGACACTTACTTCCGTGCCCAGTTTCTTAGTCAGCAAGCTCGCCGCTGTGTTTCCCATGAAATCCTGTATTGCCGGTATTTTCAGCAATACGACCAAGAGTAGGTAGAGACCGATGACAGTCCAGAGCACTCCGCGTATGATGTGTTTTATTGCTTTCAAACTGCTGTAATAATTTGCAAAATTACGAAGAAAAATCGTAACACGCAAATTTTGAATTACAAAGCATGTTAAAAACATGATGGACTTGTTGTAATTGTTTTAGAAATATCCTTACGAAAAGTAATAGTTCTTGACAACGGAATTTTCAATTCTACACAAAGGCAAAGGCGCTTTCCTGCAATGTTTTTCTCGTTCAATAGCTCTCCACTTGCAATTTGCGTCACTTTATGACGTGATTTGACGCTAATCATAACGTGATTTGACGTTGATCACCGTGCAAACTGACATCAATCGCAGCCTCGTCTGATATCGTTGAGCGTCCGAAACGACATGTTTCAGCGGATAAACTGTCCTTTATGGTGGTGGAATCGCAAGCAAATGAGTTGTAAAAACACACAAACTTCTATATTTCAAAGAGTTAGCAAAAAACACCCAAAAACGCCCTTCGTTGCGACCAGTGAAAGCCTGAATGAAAAGAAAGAATCCTCAGCGCACTTATTTCTGACAAAAACTTGACAGAAACCGTATGGCATCAGCTTGAATAAATACAAAAAGTGGGTGGTTAAAATGCAGAAAAAGAAAGAAAAGTTTGTATTGTTATATTTTTTTCATTACCTTTGCAGGGTATTTTGAATTCAATAAGTATAACTTCAAAATAATATCAATGGTAAAGGTAATAAAATTGCGAAAAGGCCTGGACATTCACCTCAAGGGTGCGGCTGAGCCCGATTTGCAGAAAGCCCTTCAAGGAGGCGTCTATGCGCTGACTCCCGAGAGCTTCTGCGGCTTGGTGCCGAAAGTCGTCGTTCGCGAGGGTGACCATGTACGGGCTGGGGACGCGCTGTTTGTCAACAAGTTGTGTCCCGACGTCAGGTTTGCCTCGCCCGTGAGCGGAAAAGTCATCGCCGTGGAGCGCGGTGAACGCCGAAAGGTACTCTCCGTTCAGGTACAGGCAGACGAAAAGCAGGAATTTGTTGACTTTGGAGGGGTAAATGTGAGCCAATTAGACGGCGAGCAGGTGAAGCAGAAATTGCTCGAATCTGGGCTTTTCGGCTTCATCAACCAATTGCCCTATGCAGTCTCCACAACCCCTGACACACAGCCAAAAGCCATCTTTGTGAGTGCTTTGCGCGACAAACCGCTGGCTGCCGACTTTGAGTTTGAGCTTAAGGACAATGAAAAAGATTTCCAGACAGGACTGACCGCTTTGTCGAAGATGGCGAAGACCTATCTCGGAATTGGCGCGAAACAGACCGCTCAGGCGCTGACCGATGCTGCCGATGTGGAAGTCAACGTGTTCGACGGCCCCTGTCCGGCAGGTAATGTCGGTGTGCAGGTGAACCACATCGCCCCCGTGAACAAGGGAGAAGTGGTGTGGACGGTAGATCCTATGGTGGTGGTCTTCATCGGTCGACTGTTCAACAATGGTCATGTTGACCTCCGCAGGAAAGTGGCTTTGGCCGGAAGCGAAGTGTTAAATCCAGCCTATTATGATGTAATGGTAGGACAGCGTGTAGGCGATTTGACCGATGGAAACGTGAAGGACGGCCATAAGGTGCGCATCATCAATGGCAATGTGCTGACAGGAAAGCCTTGTAAGGCTGACGATTTCTTGGGTGCATTCACCTCGGAAGTAACGGTTATCCCTGAAGGCGACGATGCCGACGAGATGCTCGGTTGGATCATGCCTCGACTGAACCAGTTCTCTGTCAACCGTAGCTATTTCTCGTGGCTCTTTGGGAAAAAACGCGAGTATGCTCCCGATGCTCGTATTAAGGGTGGCGAACGCCACATCATCATGAGTGGCGAGTACGATCGTGTGCTGCCGATGGACATCTTTGGCGAGTATCTCATCAAGGCCATCATCACAGGCGACATCGACCGGCAGGAGCAATTGGGCATCTACGAGGTAAGCCCGGAGGACTTCGCTTTGGCCGAGTTTGTCGACTCTTCGAAGCTGGAGCTGCAGGCCATCGTACGCAAGGGACTCGACATCCTGCGCAAGGAGAATGCATAATGTTCAACGTTCAATATTCAATGTTCAATGAAAGTATTAAGGAATTATCTCAATAAGGTGAAGCCGCAGTTCGAGCCGGAAGGCAAATTGCATGCGTTCCGCTCGTTGTTCGACGGCTTCGAGACCTTCCTGTATGTTCCCAACACAACGGCGAAGAGCGGCGTGAACATCCACGATGCCATCGACTCGAAGCGCATCATGTCGATGGTGGTCATCGCGTTGCTGCCGGCCATGCTGTTTGGTATGTATAATGTGGGCTATCAGAACTACCTTGCTGCAGGTGCTTTGGAGGGAGCCTCGTTCTGGGCCATGTTCTTCTACGGCTTCTTTGCCGTACTTCCCAAGATTCTTGTCTCCTACATCGTGGGCTTAGGCATCGAGTTTGCCTGGGCACAATGGAAGGGCGAGGAGATTCAGGAGGGTTTCCTCGTGAGTGGTATTTTGATTCCGCTCATCATCCCCGTCAATTGTCCGCTTTGGATTCTCGCCATCGCCGTCGCATTTGCCGTAATTATCGGTAAGGAGATCTTCGGCGGCACGGGCATGAACATCTTCAATCCGGCTTTGCTTTGCCGCGCTTTCCTCTTCTTTGCCTATCCCTCGAAGATGAGCGGCGACCAGGTTTGGGTGGCCAACGACACCATCTTCGGTCTCGGAAACACATTGCCCGACGGCTTCACGATGGCCACTCCGCTTGGACAGGTGGGTGCCGGAACGGACGTGAGCGCACCCCTTTGCGATATGATCACGGGCTTCATTCCCGGCAGTATTGGAGAGACGAGCGTCATCGCTATCGCCATCGGAGCCTTTATTCTGCTCTGGACAGGCATCGCCTCTTGGAAGACCATGCTGAGCGTCTTCGTTGGCGGCGGCCTGATGGCCTGCCTGTTTGAGTCGTTGGGAAGCACACCGCTCCATTGGTATGAGCATCTCGTTTTGGGCGGTTTCTGCTTTGGTGCCGTATTTATGGCTACCGACCCTGTGACATCTTGCCGTACTGAATGCGGTAAATGGATCTATGGTTTCATCATCGGCGTTATGGCCGTTGTCATTCGCGTCATGAATCCCGGCTATCCCGAGGGCATGATGCTGGCTATCCTGCTGATGAACATGTTTGCTCCCACCATCGACCACTTCGTGGTGGAGCGTAATATCTCGAAACGAATGAAGAGAGGAGGTATCAAATGAGTAAGCTGAATACAAACTCCAACGCGTACATTATTATATATAGTGCGATACTCGTCGTCGTGGTGGCCTTCCTGCTGGCATTCATCTTCAAGGCCCTGAAGCCGATGCAGGATGCCAATGTGGCCCTCGACATCAAGAAACAGATACTCTATTCGCTCAACATCCGCGGCCTCGACGGTCATAAGGCTGAAGCCAAATATGCCGAGGTGGTGAAGGAAGAGCAGCAGGCCGGCGACAAGCCCTATTATGTCTGCGACATCGACGGTCAGCGTAAGTATGTCTTCCCATTGAAGGGTATGGGTCTCTGGGGCGGCATCTCAGCTTTTGTGTCGGTCGACGACGATCTGAACACCATCTATGGCGCCTATTTCAACCATGAAGGCGAGACCGCCGGCTTGGGAGCCGAGATCAAGGATTCTCAAGAGTGGCAGGAACGTTTCCAAGGCAAGAAGATCTACGGTGAGGATGGACAATTGGCCATCGGCGTAGTGAAGAATGTGGAAATACCAGAAAGCCAGGTTGACGTCGTCACAGGTGCCACGCTGACTTCTAATGGTGTGAGCGACATGCTTCGTGAAGGACTGAACGAGTATATTTCTAAATTGAAGGAGGAATAAATTATGGCACTTTGGAATAAGCAATACAAAGAGGCTCTCACCAATCCGCTGAACCTCGACCACCCGATACTTATACAGGTGTTGGGCATCTGCTCGGCCCTCGCCGTCACCTCGCAGCTGAAGCCTGCCATCGTGATGGGATTGGCCGTAACGGTGATAACGGCGTTTGCCAATGTCATCATTTCCCTGATTCGCAACACTATCCCCAATCGCATCCGTATTGTGGTGCAGCTGGTGGTGGTGGCAACGCTCGTCACCATCGTGTCGCAGGTCCTCAAGGCCTTCGCTTACGATGTGAGCGTGCAACTTTCTGTCTATGTGGGACTCATCATCACCAACTGTATCCTGATGGGTCGTCTGGAGGCTTTCGCCATGCAGAACAAACCATGGCCGTCGTTCCTCGACGGTATCGGCAATGGACTGGGCTATGCGATGATTCTTGTCATCGTGGGCGCCTTCCGTGAGTTCTTCGGGCGCGGCTCGCTCTTAGGATTCCAGATTATCCCCGACAGCTTCTACGACTTCGGCTATATCAACAACGGCATGATGACGATGCCAGCTATGGCACTCATCCTCGTTGGTTGTGTTATTTGGGTACACAGAGCTTACTTTTATAAGGAGAAATAAGTTATGGAACACGCAATAAGTTTATTCTTTCGGTCGATATTTGTCGACAACATGATATTCGCCTTCTTCCTCGGCATGTGTTCTTACCTTGCCGTTTCGAAGACCGTGAAGACTAGTATCGGACTGGGAATGGCCGTGACCTTCGTGTTGCTGGTCACCGTTCCCGTCGACTATCTCCTTCAGACAAAGGTGCTCGGCCCAGACTGTCTGGTGGAAGGCGTTGACCTGAGCTACCTCTCGTTCATCCTTTTCATCGCCGTCATTGCCGGTATCGTTCAACTTGTGGAGATGGTGGTTGAGCGCTATAGCCCCTCGCTCTATGCCGCTTTGGGCATTTTCCTTCCGCTTATCGCCGTGAACTGCGCCATCATGGGTGCCTCGCTCTTCATGCAGCAGCGCATCCTGCTCGACCCGTCGAACACACAGGCCATCACCAGCGTCTGGGACGCGATGGTCTATGCCGTAGGCTCGGGCATCGGTTGGACGCTGGCCATCGTGTCGCTGGGCGCCATCCGCGAGAAGATGCAGTTCTGCGATGTACCCAAACCCCTTCAGGGACTGGGCATTACGTTCATCGTTGTAGGTCTGATGGCAATGGCCATGATGTGTTTCTCTGGACTAAATATATAATAAGGTATGGCACAGTTTATAGCATATAGCATAGGAGTTTTCCTCATTGTGATACTCCTTTTGGTTGTGATTCTGCTTGTGGCGAAGAGTTATCTGTCGCCCAGCGGTAATGTGAACATTGAAATCAACGGCGACCGTACCATCAACGTGCCGCAGGGAAACAACCTGATGGCTACGCTCAACGAGAATGGCATCTTCCTGCCGTCGGCATGTGGCGGTAAGGCCTCGTGCGGACAATGCAAGGTGCAGGTGCTCGAGGGTGGAGGAGAAATCCTCGATTCTGAGAAGCCTCACTTCTCGCGCAAGGAGATCAAAGCCCATTGGCGACTGGGATGCCAGACGAAAGTGAAGGGCGACTTGAAGATACATGTCGACGAATCGATTCTCGGCGTCAAGGAATATGAGTGTACAGTGATATCGAACAAGAACGTAGCTACGTTCATCAAGGAGTTCAAGGTGCAGCTGCCTCCAGGCGAACACATGGATTTCATCCCCGGTTCGTACGCACAGATCAAGATTCCAACCTTCAAGATGGACTACGACAAAGACATCGACAAGTCGCTCATCGGCGACGAATACCTGCCGTCGTGGGAGAAGTTCGGTTTGTTCCCGCTGAAGTGCGTGAATCCCGAGCCCACCATCCGTGCCTACTCGATGGCCAACTATCCGGCTGAAGGCGACGTATTCATGCTCACCGTGCGTATTGCAACCCCGCCGTTCAAGCCCGACAAGAGCGGCTTCATGGATGTAAATCCGGGTATTGCCTCATCGTATATCTTCTCGCTGAAGCCTGGCGACAAGGTCATCATGAGCGGACCCTTTGGCGATTTCCATCCGCATTTCGACTCGAAGCGTGAGATGATTTGGGTGGGCGGTGGTGCCGGTATGGCTCCTCTGCGTGCGCAGATCATGCACATGACCAAGACGCTCCATACCACCGATCGCGAGATGCACTACTTCTATGGCGCACGCGCCTTAAACGAAGTGTTCTATCTCGACGACTTCCTCGGTTTGGAGAAAGAGTATCCCAACTTCCACTTCCACCTGGCACTCGACCGTCCCGACCCGGCAGCCGATGCTGCAGGCGTGAAATACACACCGGGCTTCGTCCATCAGGTGATGTTCAACACCTACCTGAAAGACCATGAGGCTCCCGAGGATGTAGAGTACTACATGTGCGGACCTGGTCCCATGTCGAATGCCGTCGTTCAGATGCTTGATTCTTTAGGCGTTGACCCAGAGAGCATCATGTACGACAACTTCGGTGGCTGATGCACTTCGCTTGCCGCCCTCACATGAAAGGGTGGTCGGTATAATAAAGCTTGCGTTCCTCTTTTGTGATAAGGAGCGCAAGCTTTTTCCTTTTTGTTTCCGAAGTGCCTGACGAAACGGCAGCGACAAGGCAAAGATAAGCAAAAAATTATTATTAAAATTAAAAATCAAGGAGAGATTGGCCACTATCTAAAAGATAAGCCGTAAATTTGCACCGCTTTTTGAAGGAGAGATGCTCGAGTGGCTGAAGAGGCACGCCTGGAAAGCGTGTATACGTCAAAAGCGTATCCCGGGTTCGAATCCCGGTCTCTCCGCTATTTAATGAAAAGGGGGCCATACGGGTTCCCTTTTTTAGTGCCTAAAAATCAATTACTCGCATTTTTACCCATTGAAACTCTGCTATATCCCCCAAATGACATAAGTAGTCGTAGGGCATCTTCCGCTATTGCGAATTCAAATATGTAATAACGGCAATTTAGTGAGAAGTATAGTTAATAATCGTGATATTTTGCTTTTGTTTCGACAAAAATGATTATCTTTTTACCCATAGCATTTCATCATCCTAATATGGGCAAAGACATCAATAGTATCAAAATGGTGCTTGCAGAGAAGAAAAGAACCAATAAATGGCAGGTTGAACATCTTGATTGTGCGCCAACCACGTTCTCATATGATTAATGGATAAAAAGACATTAGAATTTGTGACATATTGCATCGGGAAACTATCCGTATTGCTTAAATTGCTCAAAAAGAAGTATACAAACGTCTGAAGACATCAGGCATATTGTATGACTACATTGTACATTCCGAGATACAAAGGCGACGTAGATAATCCCAAATGTGGAGTTCGTGGAGTGATACATAGAAAACAAAAATAAGAGGCTATGCAGATAATTCAGACTATAGGCAATCAAAATTTGATGAATAGAGAAAAAACGCTATTTCTCTGTTCCAAGAGGACTCCGATAGGACTGTATGGCTATGTGTTCAGATGGACAGACAGCCTCACGGAGAGGGATTGTATAGTCTGCTTTAATTCTACCGATATGGAATCGGAGGTATTGAAGGCATTGCTTGTTGCTAAAGTTCCTACCATTTTGTTTGTCATGAACCGCTTTACTGACGTGAATAACATTCAGATAGAACGAGCACTTAAAGAAAACAGAATGCTCATTGTTATCCTGAGGCGTGATGAGCCAAGAGCAAAAGGAGCTACGCCCAGACTTAGAAATGAATATGTGTTATCGCTTTGTAAGCATGTCGCTTGTGGTTATGTGAATAAGAATGGAAGTGTATTCTCGCTGCTGGCAGGACGAAAAGATGTTGTAAATCTTATCGATGAAAATGCATATTCAATGGCATCAGAACCAATTGCTGGCCATGAACGATGGACTGTGGCACAGGACAAGAAGCTGCTTCGGATGTTTTATGATGACATGGGAATCCATGCCATCCATAAGCAGATGCAAAGGACATACGCTGCTGTCTATGCACGTATTCATTCCATCACGTTGCCAGAAGAGTTACTAAAAGGACGAGAATTTGAGGATTATGTACTAAGCCTGTTTAACTTTCAGGAAAGTGATGAACTCATTCTGCAAGAATGGCAGGGCGACAAGTCGTATGGAATGATTCTGCCAGAAAACAACAGCAATCCCGATTTCGTCTTCCGATACAAACAAAATGAATTTGCCATAGAATGTAAGTGGCGAGAGAAGCTAAGTCTTGATTGGAGTAAGGACTTGTTCCCGACAAGAAGAATTGAGAAGTACATAAGTTTCTCCAAAGTTCGGCACATGCCAGTAACAATCATCCTTGGCATTGGCGGTGAGCCATGCAATCCAGAACTACTTTACAAAATCCCTTTAGAGGAAATCGTTTCAATTAGCTCAGGAAATCAATCAATAGTTGATTATCTATGTCCTATACTGTCTTTCGATGCTTCTATGTTTTTACAACAAGAGGAAAAACCCAAAGATAAGGCCTATACGCTTAATGAGAAGCGCAAGCAATTTCCTAATGCATATAAGCCATGGAGTGATGAGGATGACAAATTGCTTGTTACTCTATATGATAAAAACAGAAGCATCAAAGAGCTTATGTCTATATTCAAACGTAATGAGGGTGCTATACATTCAAGAATCCGAAAACTAATTTGTAAGGCCAATGGAGAGAAATAGTATAATAAAAGAACCCTACAATTTCAGCATAGTTCCGTAGAATTGGGCATCGTGCTACTTGTTGGCCATACTTCTATGCGATAGTAAATGAATGAACTAATACATTATTTTGGGAATAACATAGAAGTTGACCCAAGATTTCTTAAAATGCCGTCAGAAATGGCTGCATCTTGTTTATTGTGTCTTTTTTCACAATAGAGAATCTACTTTCCGATCCAGAAGTTACTATCTGCAAATATAAGTGGTTGATAATCAGCACAAACGCCTTTGTTTTAGGGTATCTAAAGTGACTCCGAGGGACGGTGGGGGGGACGCAAAATAGGCAAAAATCTGCAAATATGACTGCCTTCAAAAAAAGAAAATGCAAACATCTGCAAAATCGATTTCTCAGTTCTTTGCACGTTTACACTTTTTAACGCAGGTTTTTGCACATTCTTACATTAAGGTTTAGTTTAGGTTATAGATATTTAATATGGGTATAAACTAAACCAAAGGGTTGCGCTATCAAACAGAATAATTGGCTTCTCTTTCTTTTGGACGGCAATCAAATCTCATATTTAGAGTTATATGCGTGTATTTTGCTTCCAAATTCGATAAAAATGCGAATTTGGAGATAAAAATCTATAAAATAGTGTGATTTTAGGAGAAAACAGTACAAAGCTAATATTTTTTTTATTATATTTGCACCAAAATTACTCAGTATGACATTGCAAAAGTGGATTGAAGATAGAGCTATTCATGGTTTTCCTACGTTTTCTATTGAGGATGTAAGGGCTGCTGACTTGTGCTCTTCAGAACAGATTCTTCAAAATGAACTTTCCAGACTTAGTTCAAACAAGACCATAGCCAGTGTATATAGAGGGTATTACGTTATTATTCCCACTCAATATGTGTTGCGTGGATCTGTGCCAGCAACCTATTATATTGATCAGTTAATGTCGTATCTGCAAAA
>Ga0310695_10003713_pt1 | contig 29423 bp, 29 predicted proteins | sample RumenRJG_04DNA_FD_203882 | JGI IMG/M metagenome (GOLD analysis project Ga0310695, IMG submission 203882) | Bovine rumen microbial communities from Lethbridge, Alberta, Canada - RJG_04 (v2) (version 2) | ecosystem: Host-associated > Mammals > Digestive system > Stomach > Rumen | place: Canada...
ATGAAGTTGTGCATAGCAATGATGATAGTACTTAATGATTTGGACACCACTAAGTTACTAAAAATCAGCGATATGTGCAACTTTTTCATTGTAAATATCTTATAAAATTAATTCATCCAACAGGTTATATGTATAATAATGTATATATAGAGAAATGTTTAATAGATTAAAAGCACTTGCTATTATCTTTTAAACTGAATCAACTTTATAGGCATGGTTAAGAGCAGTTCGGTATAGTCGGCTTTAGTGAAGTGCGCCTTAACGTTGAAGCCAAGCCTCAGTCCGCCTAATTGCTTGAAGGCATAGCTAACACCGATGCGCTCGTAGTAAGGTTTTTCAACTCCTTTGGCATAGTGTCCCATCTCGCGGTGAAAATAGTAGCCTATTCCAATCTGGCAAAGCAACTGACCGAAGTAGACTTCATGCTTCAGGGCTATGCCTGTTGACCAAGGACTGTATTTTGATTTGCTATTCGGACCGTCATGTTTTTTTACGGTATAGACATAGTCGCCATAGAAAACATCAAAGCCTATACCCGAAGCCCATCTTCGCTGATAGCGGAACATGAGGTCAATCTGCGATGCTACAGTCAGGTAGACAGGAAACTTCGTGCGATAGTACAAGTTGTCTGTAGGATAGCTGACATAGTAGGTTACGTTCCAGTCCTCTTGCAGGCTCTTGCCTCCTAATGCAGCAGCAACATTCATGAAGATGTAAGGCTGGAACTTTTCCTTGTTGTCTGCGCTGTTTCCTTCCTTGCGCTGCTGCTTAATCTGTTCCTTTTGCTTTATAAGTTCCTTGTGATAAGGTGTGTAGACCACGCCGAGTGACGGACCAATGAAGTTTGCTCCCTTGTTTGGCCTGTCAAGTGCACCGTTGCTTATGTGCCAGTATTCGGCTCCCAGTCGGATTCCCCACTCGTCGGTAGCATGATAGGTTACATGGGTTCCGAGCCCGAAATATATCATAAGGTGCGAACCTATCAGTTCGTTGTCGATAGCAGTATATGGATTGTAGATGCTCTTTGAATAAGCCATTCCGCAACTCAGCGAATAGTCAATCTCCCATTTTCTTTGATGTATGATTGGTCTTGTGAATGTTCCGAACAAGGCAATGCTGTTTCCCATCTGAGTGTCGTAGTCAGCTTCTTGCCTTCTGCGCCACAGCTTGTTAGGAGTGCGGTGCATGGTTACGCCATGATTGAAACTGTATTTGGCAGAAACCGAAAGCGAAGGATAGTTGTAGTCGGCAGCAACAGCAGAACTGTCGCTTGGCAGCCATTGTCTTATTGCCTCCATCCTCACGCTGAAATTGTTTTTGTCTTTCTGGAAACCTCGCTGATATTTGTCCATCACAATTATCTTTGAAGGATTGAAATCTACGGCATAGCCCCAGTGCTTAATTGAATCGTTGGTTGTAGCAGATGCGTAGCAGATAGGTAGTAGGAGCGTAGCTAATACAAAAATAAGTCTTTGCATCTTATTTAGTTTATTAATCATTGTTTAATTATGATAGTTGAAAAACACAAATTCTGATTGGAGAATCTTGCGTAATAGTTGTTATGTAGTTTTGATTCAGATGGCTCAGAAGTCGAATACGCGTCTTGCGTTTTCGTTGGTCTGACGTGCCACTTCCTCTTTCTCCACGCCGTAGCAGTCTGCCATCTTCTCAAGTATGTAGGCAACGAATGCGCTTTCGTTTCGCTCTCCGCGCTTAGGAACTGGCGCCATGTATGGAGAGTCTGTCTCCAAGACGATGCGGCTGAGCGGAATCTGGCGGATAACATCTGGCAAGTTGCTCTTCTTGAAAGTAAGCACTCCGCCTATTCCGAGAACAAATCGCTCGAAGGCGAGCAGTTCTTCTGCCTCGTGCAGATTGCCTGTGAAGCAATGGAAAACTCCGCCAGGCAAGTCTTTCTCATATCTTCTCAGCAGTTTCACCATCTCGTTTTGTGCCTTGCGGCAGTGAATCATCAGCGGCAGACGTGTCTCTACCGACCATTCTACTTGCTTCTCGAAGGCATCAAGTTGTTCTTTTTCATACTCGCGCGACCAGTAATAGTCGAGTCCCACTTCGCCAACGGCTATGAAGCGTTCACTCTTGGGTGCATTCTTTAGATTGTCTTGAAGAATGGTTTTCAGTTCGGCGAGCTGGTTCTCGTAGTCGCTGTTCACTTCTTCTGGGTGCAGCCCAATCATGGGGTAGGCGAAATAAGGATAGCGGCGGCACGTGTCGAGCACAGTCTTTACCGATGCTAAGTTTATTGCAGGAACAAAGATGTGGCTTGTTCCTGCTGCCTTAGCGCGTTCAACCATCAAGTCGCGGTCGTCGTTATATTCCTCTCCGTCTATGTGAGCATGTGTATCTATATAACTAAGCATTCAGTAATTATGTATTTAAGTTCCTAAAGAGTTGTAGTAATGCTGTTGCAGCCAACTGCCGATTCAATATAGATGTTCTTCGTGTCGGCGATAGTAATATATCACTCCGAGTCGCCTGCATGCATCATAACGAATTTCGGGAGGCTCGTTCTCGTAGTGCTTCTCTATCTGGTTCCACAGCGACAGCAGCAGCTCGTCGGTTTCTGGGCGCAGAGCCTGAATGGTGTTGAGCGTCTGTTGGGTGCGTTCTTGCAGTTTTCGCTGCTGCATAAGTGCTTCCCTGAATATCTCAACATGAGTGCTTACCATTCCTATCGTGGGGTTGAAAATAGGTCTGCCGCCCTTTGCAGTGCGTTCTTTCTCGCCTTTTATTATCTTGTCTGCCCATTCCATCAGGGTGTCGGGAGTCTTCATAGGAGGCAGTATGGTCTGATCGGTGTCAAGTCCATAGAGTTTCAGGTGCTGCCGCTTTATCTCTCCGCGCTCAACAGCAAGGAAGAGTACTTGCAGGAAATGGCTTAGATACATTGCTGCCTTTCGCTGGAACTTCTCATGCTTCTTGCTGTTTCTCACCTGTGTAGACATGCACACCTTATACTGTTGGCAGGCAGTCAGCAGGTGGTTGTGTGCATTCTGTGCCTTATTGAGATCTTTCCAGTCGATGAATCGTTTTTTGACTGTATAGATATCATTATTGTCTAAAAGCGTTTTCAGTGCTTTCAGTCGTGCGGCATCGGTTTTGGGAAGTCGTCGATAAGGCATGGTTTTTTAGAATTGTCGGTGCATCATTTCGTTTGTAAATGCTATGAGCTGTTGCTTGCGCTCGTTGCTCACGCTTACTTGTTCAAGATATTGGCGGCCCTCGTCAAAATAGTGGTTTATGCGCGATATGGCGAGTTTGTCAATACCTATTTCATTATATAGTTTAGTCACGGCTGCAATCTTCTCGTCGTGGTCGGGATTTGGCTTGTTAATCCATTCAACCAGTTCCTTGCGTTGCTTCTCGTCGGCTTTAAGGAAAGCATTTATCAGCATGTAGGTCTTCTTGTTTGAAGTGATGTCGCCTCCGATAGCCTTTCCGAACACCTTTGTGTCGCCGTAGACGTCAAGATAGTCGTCTTGCAGCTGGAATGCCAGTCCAATCTTTTCTCCGAACTTATAGAGCAGTTCTGTGTCGCGCTCGTCGGCATCGGCTAAGATGGCACCCATCTTCAGTGCGCAAGCCAGCAGCACGCTTGTCTTCAGACGAATCATTTCGATATATTCATCTTCGGTCACGTCGTTTCTGTTTTCAAACTCCATGTCGTATTGCTGTCCTTCGCCAATCTGCAGAGCTGTCTCGGTAAACAGGTCGAGAATGGGTTTCAGTTTGTCGCTGTCGCATTTTGCCATTCTTTCGTAAGCCAGGACAAGCATAGAGTCGCCAGAGAGAATAGCAGTGTTAGCGTTCCAGCGAGTGTGAACGGTAGCCTTTCCTCGTCTCAGGCTTGCATTGTCCATCAGGTCGTCGTGCAGCAGCGTATAGTTATGGTATGTCTCCAGTGCGCATGCCGTTTCGAGAATATGCTCTGGGTCGTCTTTATAGAGATTATAAGCCAGCAGCATCAATACGGGTCTTATTCGTTTTCCTCCAAGAGAGAGAACATAGTGAATAGGTTCATACAGTCCTTTCGGAGTACGGTCGTAGGGCAGTTGCTCTATATATTTATTTACCAGTGTAAGTATTTTTTCTGATGTGTACATATATATATATTGTATGTTAGTAAGTTCTTATTAATAGTGCATAGTTGAAGAGTAAGCGAGTTCCCGTTCCCGTTATCTTACAGCTTGAACACTATAGGTATATCAATCATTGTGCGGCAAGGTTTGCCATGATCTTCGCCCGCCTTCCAGTTCGGCATCATCTTCATTATTCTGAGAGCCTCCTTGTCAAGCAAATCGTCAGCCGATTTCTTTAGCCTTATGTCGCTTATGCTTCCGTCTTTGTTCACTATGAATGAGACCATCACGGTGCCCTGTATCTTCAGGCGCCGTGCCTGCTCAGGATATTTCAGGTTGCGTGTGAGCCACTTCATGAACTCAACCATTCCGCCAGGGAAGTCGGGCAGTTGTTCTACTACTCTGAAACTCAGCGGATTGTCGTTCTCGTCAACAGCAATAGGCGGCAGCGCATCTGTCTTCACTGTCTGCTCGTCGTTGTCCGTTACTTCCTGCTCAAGCGCAATGTTGCTGTCGTCGGCAATCTCCACTTCGGCTGTTTCCTCCTTGTCAACCTCCTTTATCCGGTCGCTGACGGTCTCTTTCTTTTCCTTTTCGAGAGCAATCTGGTCGTGCTGGTCAATGGCAGGCATCATCTCCATGTCTTCAACAATCTCGTTGAGCATGTCGTCAGACAGTTCCATGTCGTCGTTGTTGATAGGAATCTGAAGCGCAGCAAAGAAGATGAGAGTAGCAACTGCAAGTCCGAGAAGAAAACCTCTGGTCCTCCTCCTTTCCAAGTCAGCAGCAACTGTCTTCTTTATTTCCATTGCCTATTTTAAAAACTTTATCTATGATAGTCAAACCATCCGCAATGCAATTAATGACCGATGCAGGCGGTTTGCTTACAATGTAATCTGCAAAATTAGTAGAATTTAGGAATATTTCAAAAAAAATCAACGTGTTTTCACTTTCTTTCATATAGTTTTGACATAAAAGTGCTGAATATCACAGGCGGTTAGCAGTAGATGTTAATGTAATGTTAGGTCAGATGAATGATTAAATAATTAAGGATTTAGCTTTTGACCATCTCCTCGTTTTTACAAATTTTGGTTATTATTTCTACGGATTTATAAAAAAAGCAGCCATCTTGATGTAAGACGACTGCTGTTTCAGAATATCTTTATTTGCTTCTGCGATAGTTTTTTTATTTAAAGAAATCATCAAGCATCTTGCTTGTTCTCACGTCATAGCTTTTCCTAAGAACATACTGCGCTTCTTTCAGACTGCCGTATGAACAGACATATTCACCACGCCTGAAATAGAGAAACCTATACCATTTACGTTCATCTTTAGTAACTCCAGTCAGCTCGTCATAGAAACGGCGACTGAGCTTTTTCCAATTCTGAGTATTATATATGTCGAAGTCTATTGTAAGTATAGGTGACTCAATATTTGTAATCCAGAATAATCTTGTATACACATCTGCCACGATGCAGAAGTCAAAACCAAATATGTTGCTTATTTTCTCCGCAGCGTATGGGCTTATGCAATCATCGCTGGCACAAAATGACGAATATTGATAGACTATGACATCTTCATGGTTTTGAAGATATTTCTTCATTTGTTCAACGTTTATCTGATAGACATATCCGTCGCATCGCAGGCTGTCAATAGGTCTGTCGCATTTCAGTACATGCTGTTTTTCCTCTCTGGTAAGTGAACTGTAGTCTACTCCGTTAATCTCTATCAGACCGCAGGAGGTCAATGCTATACATGAGAATAATATAAGGATTTTTTTCATATTAGTATCATTCCGTTATGTCTTGTATTTGAATAATAAAAACCTCCACAGTCTCCTTGTCTTCGATCATGCTGATATGATAATGCTAAGACATGAAATAAATTCTTTTTCATTGTGATGTTTGTTTTTTTCATAACGTTGCAAAAATAAATATTTCCTGTTTTTTTGCAAATTTATTTCGCTTAAATAGATTTATCTAACAAGCAAACAGCGTTGTCTTACAATCTGTAACTTCCAAAATCAGCCCGATTTCTTGACGAAAAAAGTAAAAAATCTTGACAAACGGAATTTTAATTCTAGAGAAGGATTTTCCGTTTGGCACGAGGTGAAATGTAAAAAAGCGTTTAATTGTTAATCAATCGGCTTAAACTATGTGAACGGTCGTGCGGAACGAAAAAGTGAAAGGTGTCCTTTCGCGATGCGAAACGTGGCATATCGCACTGCGATATGTGGCATATTGCAGTGCCAAAGGTGCCCTTTCACACTGCGAAAGATGCCCTTTGACTTTTTTAACACTTATGAGTTTTGCGACGAAACGTATAATGTCTTGATATTGAACGATTTACTAAAAAGAGCGAGAAACCTCCAAATACTCGCATATTTTGCAACTTCTTTTTGCTCGGTCGCAAATTTTTAAGTTATGGGCAGGTTTAGTTAATCAATTTTTTACCCAACTTGGCTCTGAAAATTGCAGGTTTTTCGCTCGGCAAAGGCAGGAAACGTAAAGTTGCTTTCAGACTGAAAGAACTTTAACGATAACTGGAACTCTAACGGGAACGATAACGTTAATCTTTAATCTTTAATCTTTAATCTTTATTCTTTTAATCATTAATCAAAAAAACGGTGTACAGTTTAACGTTCCCGTTAGCTTTTTAACTGTTCTTCTTATAGCTGATGACAGCCCAAGCGCTCATTGTGGCGGCTATGACGGAGAGGGCAAGGACCTGACGGGATATGCTTTGGAATGTGCCACCGCGAATGAACACTGTGCGTATGGCATCAATGAAATAGTGCATCGGGTTAACGTATGTAGTAGTGTAGATCCATTCAGGCATTGAGGCTGTTGGAGTGAACAGTCCGCTAAGCAGAAGGAGGATGACGACGAAAAACCACATGACGAAGATGGCCTGCTGCATGGTGTCGCTATAGTTGGAGACTATGAGTCCGAAGGAGCTGAATACGAGAGCCAGCAGCATGGCAAGCAGATAGACCAGAAGCAGGCTGCCTTGTGAAGTTATGCCGAAGACCATCCACGAAAGTGCGAAGCACTCGGTCATGACGAGGAAAGCAATGATCCAGTAGGGTATCAGTTTAGAGAGAATGAAAGTCCACTTCGATATAGGCGTCACGTTAATCTGCTCTATTGTTCCCTTCTCTTTCTCGCCCACGATGTTTAGGGCTGGCAGGAAGCCGCACATCAGCAGGATGAGTATGGCCATGAGTGCAGGTATCATGTAGACCTTATAGTTCTGGTGCTTGTTGTATAGGTTGAGCACCGATATCTGCGACTGCAAAGCGGTGGCGGTTGGATTTGCGTATGTGGTGAATATCTGCGAGAGATAGCCTGAGCCTATAGACCCTTTCGTTCCGTTCACTGCATTTGCTGCTATCAGTATCTGCGGCGTCTTGCCCTCGGCCCTGTCTGAGCTGTAGCCCTTCGGTATTACAACGGCGATGTCGGCCTTGCTCTGCTCTATGTCTTTCAGTGCACTGCTGTATGTTGGTTTCTGCCCGTTGTAGACAAAATAGCTTGAAGCTTCAATCGTCTTTGTCAGCAGTCGCGATGATGTTGTCTTGTCGTTGTCAACGACATCCACAACAATATGTTTCACCTCCTGATTCATTACGAAGGGCGTTACGCACATAATCACTATTGGGAATATGATAATCAGGCGGGGCAGAAAACTGTTACGCCTTATTTGGAGAAATTCTTTATGAAGCAGAAATCGTAAATATGCCATTGTTAAGTTTTTTGTTGACGAATTGATGAGTAGACAAGCTGACGAATTTAGTATAGTTCATAGTTTTTGTCAAAGTTCCCGTTCCCGTTAAGGTTCCCGTTCCCGTTAAGGTTCTCGTTCCCGTTAAGGTTCCCGTTCTCATAACTCATTCATCCTTCATCCTTCATCCTTAATCCATAATCACAGCCTTTTCTTGAACTTGGCGAGAGCAAGAGTCATTAGAGCAATAGTCATTGATATGAGTATTATTGATTCTTGTGCCACTTCTCTTATGCCCACACCCATAATCATAAGTTTGCGCATGGCAGCGATGTAGTAGCGCGGAGGAACAATCATCGAAACCCATTGCAGTATCTCTGGCATTGACTCTATTGGGAACATCATGCCCGACAGCATCACTATAGGCATGAGCAGAACCATTGCCGACAGCAGCAAGGCTGTCAGTTGAGTGTCGGCTACGTTAGATATCAGCAGTCCGAGCGATAGAGCAAGGATGATGTAGATAAGCGATAATCCAACGATGCTGACAAGTGAGCCGCGAATGGGAACGTCGAATACGAAGCGAGACATTGTGAGTATGGCTATGAGAATGAGGAAAGCCAGTATCAGATAGGGCACAGCCTTTGCTACGATTATCATAAGCGGGCGTACTGGAGAGGCAAGCAAAACTTCCATTGTACCGCGTTCCTTCTCACGGACAATAGATACCGACGTCATCATTGCACAAACAAGCATGAGCAACATTCCCATTATGGCAGGCACAAAGTTGTAGGCTGACTTCATCTGCGGATTGTAGAGAAGTTTGAGGTTTACAGCTGCTTGCCTGCTGTTTGTCATGGTCTGCATAGCATAACTTGTCCATTGCTGCGCCATGTTTGGGTCGCTGCCGTCGACAATAAGCTGAAACAGCGAACCGCTTTGGCTGTGATATTGCCTGTTGTTAATCTTTTTGGCAAAGTCTTTAGCAAAGACTATGGCAATGTCAGCCTTCTGGTTGCGTATCATCAGCTCTGCATCTTGTGGAGTGTCTACGGTCTTTACAATGTTGAAATACTCCGATGCTGCCAGACGGTCAATAGCCTGCTGAGTGAGATGGTCGGTTGAAGAAGTAACCACAACGGTGCGAACATTCTTAACATCGTTGGTTATGGCGAAGCCGAAAATAATCATCAGCACCGTCGGCATGCCGAAAAGAATGAGCATTGTGCGTTTGTCGCGCAGAATGTGCTTGGTCTCTTTAATTACAAAACCTATAAACTTTTTCATCGTCTAATCGCTTTTTCGTTTAGCCTGACGTGCAAGAAATGTAAAAACATGGTCTATGTCGGGTTGCTTAAACTCGCGTTTCAAGTCCTCAGGCGCCCCCATTGCCTTTATCTTTCCGTCAACCATGATAGAGATTCTGTCGCAATATTCAGCCTCGTCCATGTAGTGGGTTGTTACAAAGACAGTGATTCCGCGCTCCGCAGCATCGTAGATCAGTTCCCAAAACTGTTTTCTTGTGGCTGGGTCTACACCTCCTGTAGGCTCGTCGAGGAAAACAATCTCAGGCTCATGGAATATGCTTACGGAGAAAGCCAGTTTCTGTTTCCATCCCAAAGGCAGCGTGCCGACTAAGTCGTTTCTGTGGTCTGCAAATTCAAGTTTGTTCAGTAAATCGTCGGTTTTTCTCGCAATCTCTTTGTCGTTCATGCCATATATGCCTGCAAAGAGTCGGATATTCTCTGCCACAGTCAAGTCGTCGTAGAGTGAAAAGCGCTGGCTCATGTAGCCTATGTGTCGCTTTATCTGCTCATGTTCCCTGCTTATGTCAAAGCCAGCAACGGTACCTGTTCCGCTCGTAGGCTGGTTTAGTCCTGTAAGAATGTGCATGGCTGTAGTTTTTCCAGCACCGTTTGCACCAAGAAATCCGAATATCTCGCCATGCTTTACGCAGAAAGAAATGCCGTCGACTGCATGGAAACTGCCAAACGCTTTCACAAGGTTGCTCACCTCAATGGCGTTCTCCGACTTTCTCTTTTCTGTGTTTTCTGCATTATTTTGCTTTTCTTTTGCAAGACCATGACTGCGATTTATAGCAGGAGGATTGAATATTTCGGCAAAGTCGGAGAGTATTTTCTCTGGCGAACCAATGCCGCTGACACATCCTTTGTCAATGAAGGCGATTCTCTCACATTGTCTCACTTCGTCAAGATAGGGGGTGGATGCAACGATAGTCAGTCCGCGTTCTTTCAGCGAAGCAAGCATCTGCCAGAACTCCTTGCGTGAAACAGGGTCAACACCTGTTGTAGGTTCGTCGAGGAAAAGCACTTCGGGAGAGTGAATGAGCGCACATGAGAGAGCCAGTTTCTGCTTCATTCCCCCCGACAGCTCACCTGCCTTTCGATTCTTAAACGGTTCAATCTGCGAGTAAACCGCCTTGATGCTGTCGTAGCCTTCATCTATTGTTGTGCTGAAAAGAGTTGCAAAGAACTTCAGGTTTTCCTCTACAGTGAGGTCTTGATAGAGCGAAAACCTGCCTGGCATATATCCAATAAGCTTGCGAATGCTGGAATAGTCTTTCACAATATCTAACCCGCACACTTCGGCATAGCCGCCATCGGGCAGCAAAAGGGTGGAGAGAATGCGATACATAGAAGTCTTTCCCGCACCGTCAGGACCAATCAATCCGAAAATCTCGCCCCTGCCAACGCTGAAGCTTACACCGTCTAATGCCTTAACTTTGCCAAAAGACTTAGAGATATTTCTTACTTCTATTGCAATGTCCATATTTCTTTTCAAGATAGTTCAGAACTTAACTTCGCCATACATGCCTATCTTTATATATCCATCGTTGTCAACAGCAACCTTTATGGCATAGACAAGGTCGGCACGCTCGTCGTCGGTTAGTATGGTTTTTGGCGTAAACTCAGAGTTGTTCGCAATCCAAGTAACCTTGCCTTTATACTCTTTTTTCTGCTTGTCGCCATAGTCGGCAAACACTTTCACCTGCTGGCCAACTTTGATAGACTTCAACTGTGTCGACGTAACGTAGGCACGGATAAACATCTTTTTCGTGTCTGCAATCTTCAGCAGCGGCTTGCTCATGGTTGCAAACTCTCCCTGCTCAGCATATTTCTCAAGTACTATGCCGTTGGCTGGCGACAGTATGTGGCACTTTCTCAACTGGTCGTAGAGCAGGTCAGCCTGTGCATCGGTTGCTACCATTTGCTTATCGAGCGACTTAGTCTGTGTTGAGAGAGAAGAAACCTGCGCTTCAAGTTGTTTCTGCAGCACCTTCACTTGGCTTGTAGCGTCGTCGAGCATCTTGCTTGGAACGGCACCATCTCTTACCAGCTCCGAGTATCTCTTCTGTTCTCTGCGTGCCTTGTCAAGTTGTTGGCGTGTTGCTGCAATCTGCTTTTCTAAGTCTGGTTTCTGAGTAGAGAAAACATCCCTTGCAGCCTTCTGCTGTTTTATCTTCAGCCAGATCTGAGTAGTGTCAATCAGTCCTATCTCCTGACCTGCTGAAATCTCATCGCCTTCCTTCACACCGAAGTTGATAAGTTTTCCGCTTTGTTCAGCATAAACAGTTGTTTCGGTAGACTCGAATGTACCCGTTGCGTCAAATTCCTTTTCTTTCTCTCCGCAACTGGCAATGAGAAGCAATGCAGCCATTGCACACAGTGTTAAGAATGGTCTATATTTCATGGTAATATGTTTTTTTATATTTGTTCTTTTGCTTTATTAAATTGTTTTTTAAGTCTCTGCCATTTCATCGTCAACTCAATTCGTAGTGAAATTCAAGTCATACATTTCCTTCAGCATTTCAATCTTGTGTATTGATAGCTGAAGCCGTGCTGCATTCTCATTATTTATTTCCTTAACAAGGTCGTTCACGTCAATTATTCCGTGCGACAGTTTCGATTCGGCAGCCCTTCTCACCGAAGAGCGCAAGTTGATTATCTCCATGTCGCTTTCCATCAGAGTCTTATAACGTTTAATGTTTTCGCTCTGCTGGAGTCTGTCAATATTGTTATTGAACAAGAAAACGCTCCTGAGGTTTTCCGCTTCTTCACGTTGCAGCCTGATTTTTGCCTTGTCGTTTTTTCTTGTATATAGTGCACCGATATTCCAAGTCAGCCGAGTGCCAATCATTCCGTTAAGAGACCACCTGCGGTTCATCATGTCGTCGAACATATTGTAACCAGGATAGCCGTAGAAGCCAGATGCAAACACGCTCAGACGTGGCAGCAACTGCGAGTCGAGCATTTTTTCCTTAGCATCGGCAAGCATCAGTTGCGTGTCAATCAACCTGAGTTCAGGGCGGTTGTTTCTGTCAGAAATGTCAGTCTCGTCAGGCATAATGGGCTTTTCCACCTCAATGCCACACAGTGCGCTGAGCAACATTTTCAGAGTGTTTCTCTGTGCAGTGAGGTTAGTTGTCTGCTGTTCTACGTTTAGCCGTTCAGCCTTCACCGAGTTGTAGTCGCTTTCGGCGGCAGTCCCCTCCTTCAGCATTGATGCAAGTTTGCGCTCGTTTGCGATAAACACTTCCTGCAAATCCTTGTTGAGGCTGATGCGTGAGTCAATCAGCAGCAGGCTGAAATACAACTCGTTCACCCGCTTCCTTACGGCATAAAGATTTACTTCGTTCTCTGCTGCTTCAACCTTTCCTTGTAGTCGTGCCATTTCCTTCTGGTTCTTTATGCTGCCACCGTCGTAAACAGTCTGGCTGACATCAACGCCAATGCGATACTGGTCGCGCTTCAAGCCCCTGAAGTCCACACCCATCTGCAGCAGCATCGGCTTCATGTTGTCGGGCCAGCTTGCCACGTCGCTCTGCAGTGTGGCTTGTGCTGTTGCCGAAACCTGCGGCAGCCACCCTTTCTGAATATTATCCAGAGTGTAGGCTGTGGTCTTGCCTATCAGGTCAAATCTCTCAATGAGCGGATAGTTTTGTTGCGCAGCCTGCTGACATTCGCTGAGGGTCTGCCCACGCAAAGCCATTGCAGAAGTAAAGACAGCAACCCCCACAGCCATTCTTAATATTGTCATACTCATTTAGTTTTTTTTACTGGATGCAAAGATATGCAGATATATTCATAATGCAGTTATCTAAACAAATGAATAAATGTTCTTTTTGTAAGAAAATCTGCAATAATTCTGCCTTATAACTTTATTTTTATTATCTTTGCCAAATAAAAACTAACAATACGCCATGCAAAAAGACGAACTGAAGACTTATTCCCTGCTGCAAGTTAAGGACATGCTTAGTGCCTTTGACGAGAGAATGGCAAACAATTACATAACGGAAAACCTGGCTGTAGCCCGCAATTTTCATCCCAAGATAGTGCCCGAATTTGTGCAAAAGCCATTTCACATGGACGAAATGCGCATATTCGTTGTCATGGAGGGATGGACAGAACCCACAATCAACCTGCTCAGCAACCACTTCAGTGCAGGCGAGCTTGTGTTTATCGGGCCTAACGGTCTTGCACAAGTCAACAACGTCTCCCCCGACCTGAAGAGCATTGCCGTCTCTGTGTCGAGCGAACTGTTCGGGCTTGCGCTTGGCAACAGGATTCCAAAAGCCTTCGACGGACACATACGCGACTTCCATTTCCCGCTGCAACCCGACGAGTTGGAGTTTTTTGACACGCTCCATCGCCTGCTCTATGACAATATCAGCAAGGAAAATGGCAGCATGCAGGTGACGCTGCATCTTATCAGCACAATACTCTGGTATGTTGATTCGCTCTGGCAAAGAAACGAAGACGCACACCGCCAGTCGCAGTCGCGAGAGCAACAACTCTTTGCTGACTTCATTCAGTTCGTAAATAAATATGCACCGCAGCAGCATAACATAGGTTTCTATGCCGACCGACTCTTCATATCTGCCCGCTACATGAGCTCGATAGTAAAGAAGGTGAGTGGAAAATCGGCTAAGGAATGGATTGATAATGCCATCGTCACGAAGGCCAAAGTGGAACTCCGACATACAGACAAGCAGGTGAACGAGATAAGCGACGAGATGAATTTTCCTAATACAGCCTTCTTCTGCAAGTTCTTCAAGCGACTGTCGGGCATGACTCCGATGGAGTATAAGCAGTCGTAGACACAAGTCAGAGTGAAACATCGAAACTTCTAAACATCATAGGCTTAAGGCTATAAGGATGCCTTGCCCACCATAAATTGTTTTTTTTGATAACGCTAACTTTACGTTGCAACCTTAACCCAGAAAACTTTAAACCCGCAACTTTCAGTTTGAAACTTTCATTTTCACCCCCAAAATCTTGATGAAAAAAGTAAAAAATCTTGACAAACGGAATTTTCATTCTAGAGAAGGATTTTCCGTTTGGCACGAGGTGAAATGTAAAAAAGCGTTTAATTGTTAATCAATCGGCTTAAACTATGTAAACGAACATAAGGAATGAAAAAGTGAAAGGTGTCCTTTCGCGATGCGAAACGTGGCATATCGCAGTGCGATATGTGGCATATTGCAGTGCCAAAGGTGCCCTTTCACACTGCGAAAGGTGCCCTTTGACTTTTTTAACACTTATGAGTTCTGAGACGAAACGTATAATGTCTTGATATTGAACGATTTACTAAAAACAGCGAAAAAGCGCAAAATACTCGCATATTTTGCAACTTCTTTTTGCTTGGTCGTAAATTTTTAAGTTATTTGCGGGTTTAGTTAATCAATTTTTTACCCAACTCGCCTCTGAAAATTGCAGTTTTTCACTTCGGCAAGGGCAGGAAGCAGGAAACTGGTTTCAGATTGAAAGAAAAACGCAAGGTTATGTTTTCAGATTGGGAAGGTTATGAGTCAATAATGGTAGAATAAGCGAATGTGCTTATCAAGCTATAATGGTTATTTGGCGTGGTTGCAGCACTAATTCGGCAATTATCGGCTCATTTTTGCGAAGTCAATCTTTTTTTAAGGTTTGCAATGAGCCGATAATTGGATATTGTTCATTAAATTTGCACCGAATGAAAAATATAAAAATGCCTATGTCAACGAAATGGTAGAGGAATATTTTTTTTATTTCGAAGGCAATAAAAAAGTGAGAAGTCTCGTCAATAAAAATAAAGTAGGAACTTAAGGAAAAGAATGTTTTTATGAAGCACATTGTTATATCATCGGCAGTTGCCGTATTGCTTTTATGCTCATGCTGTAGAATAAAAACAGATATGATGAGGCGGGCAGGCATAACGGCAGAAATGGCATACGAGGGCGTAAACAACTATTGCCATAAGGAATATGACTGGAGTATAGCGAAAGAAAATCCTTCAATAATGTATGTCAGGATGGGGGATGAGACGGAGACGGAATATAAGGTTATATTCCGCAGTTATACGGGTGCTTTTGTCTATTTTCATGTAGATAAGGCAAGCGGGGCAACAAGGATGGTTGAGCATGTCCCGTCTCTTGACATAGAAAGCGAGGCTGGCACTATCGATTTGCTGGACTACATAGGGAAGCGCAGCTGAGTCGTATGGTGCGAGGCATCGTGTACTGGAGTATTCCCTCAAAAAATCCTCTGCTTACGGACTTGCTAAAAGTATAGTAAGGTTTCAAAAAAAAGATTTCTCAGGTGGAGTTGTGCTAAGTTTTTTTTGCAGCATAACAGGCTGACTTATTGCCTGAATAAGTTCAGTACCTGCGAAAGCTGAATTGACAGCTGGATGTAGAGATGTGGGCTATAGGACAAGATAATAGCATGCTTAATTCTTCATATTTAAAAACTTAATTTTATTTCAAATAACTTGAAATTTCAAAAAAAAAGAGTATCTTTGCATCATATAACAGGATTTTCTCCGTTATCTTTATATGAAAATGAAAAGAATAGTCTTATTATTGGTTGTGGTAAGTTCGTTTCTGTTTTGCTACAGCCAAGAAAGCCAAACGGCTTATAACTTTCTGCGGCTGCCAGTAAGTGCTCATGCGGCAGCGCTCGGCGGCGACAATATTTCAATTATTGAAGACGATGCTTCGCTCATCTTTTCCAATCCAGCCCTGCTCTCGTCGGTTAGCGACAAGACCATTGCACTCAACTACATGAACTATATGGAGGGTGCCAATACTGCGAGTGCCTCGTTCAGCCGTACGGCTGGCGAGAAGGCTTCGTGGGCAGTCAGCGGACAGTTTCTTGACTATGGAAAAATGAAAGAAGTGGATGCCAACAACCGACAGACGGGGGAGTTCAGCGCGCGCGACATTGCCGTTAGTGGCTATTTCTCTTATATGCTCGGAAAGAACATTGCAGGTGGCATAACGGCTAAGTTCATTACATCTTACATTGGCGACTATAATTCCATTGCTATGGGTGTAGACTTGGGCGTTAACTATTATGACCCTGAACATGAGTGGTCGGTTTCTGCCGTTGCTAAGAATCTGGGCGGACAGCTGAAAGCGTATGATGATGACTTTGAGCGCATGCCGCTCGACTTGCAGGTAGGTGTGAGCAAAAGGTTTGTGGGTGCGCCTTTCCGCATCTCTGCCACGCTTTCCGATCTCAATCACTGGAACTATCGCTTCATAAACCATTTGTCTGCTGGTATCGACCTGCTCATCTCAGACCAGTTCTGGATTGGTGCTGGATATAATTTCCGCAGGGCCGACGAGATGAAGATACAGAGCGGCGACGAGGAAAGCAGTCATGGCGCAGGTCTGTCGTTTGGCGCAGGTCTGCAACTTGAACGCTTCAGCCTGCATGTTGCTTACGGAAAATATCACGTCTCCAGCTCATCAATTCTTGTTAATGCATCATTCAGCATTTAAGTATAAGAGCATCTGAGGTTTTGAGGCTTTAGGTTATAAGGCAAATTTTAAAGCATGGACATGCTTGATTATTGATTAAAGAATAACTGTTAAGGATTTCAGAATCCGATTAAGAATAATAAAATAATGAAGAAAATCACAATAGCAATAGACGGACATTCATCGTGCGGCAAGAGCACGATGGCTAAGGACTTGGCACGTCGTATAGGATATGTATATGTTGACACAGGTGCCATGTATCGTTCTGTAACTCTCTTTGCGCTGAGAAACGGACTCATCGACAGCGAAGGCAGGATAGACGAAGGCGGACTTCGAGCAAGAATGAGCGATGTGAACATTAGTTTCGTGTTCAATAAGGAAACAGGCAGACCTGATACCTATCTCAACGGAGAGTGTGTTGAAAGAGATATACGCACCATTGAAGTGTCTAACCATGTCAGCCCGATAGCAACATTAGGCTTTGTGAGAGAACAACTTGTTGCTCAGCAGCAGCAGATGGGTAAGATGAAGGGCGTTGTGATGGACGGAAGAGATATAGGTACGGCTGTTTTCCCCGATGCAGAGCTAAAGATATTCGTAACAGCCGATGCAAAGGTGCGCGCGCAGCGACGCTACGACGAACTGAAAGCAAAAGGCATGGAGGCTGACTTCGATGAGATTCTGAAAAACGTTGAGGAGCGTGACTATATTGATTCTCACCGAGAGATAGCTCCGTTACGCCGTGCCGATGATGCCATAGAACTTGACAATAGCTACATGACCATTGACGAGCAGAACGAATGGATTTATAATAAATATATAGAAAGAGCTACAGAATAGGGAACGGGAACGGGATTTTTTTAAATTGATAATTGCTTTCCAACTATGCACTATGCATTATGGACTATGCACTATGCTAAGCTCGTCAATTGAAAAGAGAAAGTAGTAATCAATGGTGTAGTGCTAAAGAAATATAAAATCCCTACGTCTTTGATAACTATTAGATAGAAAACATCTAATTTTGCATCCGCGAAACAGGAAGGAAAGGTGCTCGAGTGGCTGAAGAGGCACGCCTGGAAAGCGTGTAAACGGCGAAACCGTTTCGGGGGTTCGAATCCCCCTCTTTCCGCAGTTGTAGCCTGCCCTGTGGCAGGTGTTTTGTTTTTTATGTAAACATGTTCTTAATATATTCAGAATAATAAAAAGGTTATAATTTTCAAGTCATGATAAGATTAGTATTGAAATATTGTTTTGTTCTTGTGCTGCTGATGTCTATTCCTGTTGTGGTTGAGGCTCAACAGGCAAGCGACTCAGCCCTGAAAGAGCAGGTCGCTAAGGAAATGGCTCCCGACAGTGTGGCTGTTGACGAAGATTTGCAGATGGATGCCGTTGCCGACTCTGTTGCTGCCGACGAAGACCTGCTGGCAGAAGAGGAAGAGAGCAAAGGAGTTTATCAAACGCTGAAGACTAAGTTTATTGAGGGTAACGCTGGATTTATGTCGCTTGTGGCTCTTGCCCTTGTTCTCGGTCTGGCTTTCTGCATTGAGCGCATCATATATCTTACAATGTCGGAGATAAACACCAAGCGTTTCATGGGCGAAGTTGACAAACTGATAGAGAGTGGCGACATTGAAGGAGCAAAGGAACTATGCCGGAACACACGCGGACCCGTTGCTTCGGTTTGCTATCAAGGACTTGTACGCATTGACGAACCGACGGAAGAAGTGGAACGCTCGGTTGCTAATTACGGCTCGGTTATGGTGGCAAACATGGAGAAAGGTTGTTCGTGGATAACGCTTTTCATTGCTATGGCGCCCTCACTTGGATTCTTAGGGACAGTTATCGGAATGGTGATGGCTTTCGACCAGATTCAGAGTGCAGGCGATATCAGTCCGACTATAGTAGCAGCAGGAATGAAGGTTGCGCTCATAACAACCATCTTCGGTATTATTGTGGCTTTGATATTGCAACTTTTCTATAACTATATTCTTACAAAGATAGAGCATCTGACGGTTGAAATGGAAGATGCTGCTATAACACTGATGGACTCAATCGTGAAATATCATGATAGAAATGAAGCGAAATAGCCGCCTGAGCGGTAACAGGAATAATCACAATCAGCTTGTTTTCAGGTTGATGCTGATTTTTATTGCTGTGGTCTTTGCCATGTTCTACATGATAGGCTACACCCACTTCAGCGAAGAAACCCCACAGTTCAACTCCCCGCTGCTTACAGGACTGCTCATCGTTGTAATGATAATGTTTGTTGTCGGAACGCTGGCACTGATGGCATGGTCGGCATTGAGAAAGTCGGGTAGTAGCGAGCCTTTTTGGAAAGTTACCGAAAACCTTGTCCCGAAAGGCAGGATAGTGCTGTATACAGTAGGCGGAGTAGCTTTACTTTTGATAGTAACCTATCTCTTTGGCAGCACCGACACGATGTTGATAAATGGACAGCCATATAGCCAGAAAGGATGGCTCAGACTGGCTAATATGTTTATAGCTTCTGCAATAGTGATGCTCGTAGCTTGTGTTGCTGCAATAGTTATAAACTGGTTGCGGAACAGACGCAACAAGACTGTATGACGAAAGATTAACGATTTACTGAGAAATGTTTCTGAAGAACAGACAAAGGCGAGTGCCAGAACTAAACACAACGTCAACGGCTGATATCTCTTTCATGCTGCTGATATTGTTTCTTGTCACTACTTCTATGGATATTGACAAGGGACTATCTCGCCAGTTGCCTCCGCCAACGCCTCCTGAAGAACAGATGAACGAGCGCGAAGTGCCTCGCGAAAATATCCTCAACATTCATATTCTGGCAGACAATAAGGTTAATGTCAACGAGGAAAACGAAGAAATCTCTAAGCTGAAGAAACGCATAATGAAGTTTGTTGAGCAGAAAAGGAATGTTCATATAATACGAATTGAGGCAGACCGAAACTCTAATTACGATACTTACTTCAAGGTTCAGAACCAGATAGTCGGTGCCTATGCTAATCTGCGCAACAACTATGCTAAGCAGAAGTTCGGTAAAGCGTTTGCCCTTTGCAGCGAAGATGAAAAGCAGGCTGTAAGAGATTATTTTCCTCAGCGCATTTCAGAAACCTACAGCAGCGAGGAAGGAGGTGAAAAATGATTATCCGCCGCCGCAACCGCCGCACTGTGCCTGGACTCAACACGGCTTCGCTTCCCGACCTTATCTTTACGGTATTGTTCTTCTTCATGATAGTTACTCACATGCGAAATGTGACTCCGCAGGTGCGCTATACCGTGCCGAAAGGCAGTAACCTTACTCAGATGGAGAAGAAAGCAGCCATTATATATATTTATATAGGAAAGGAAAGTACATCAGTTAACGACAATGACAATAATGGAAGCGACAACTATTTTGTGCAAGTCAACGACAAAATAGTAGACATCAGTCAGTTGAAGGATGTAATCATAGGTGAGCGTAACAAATTGTTACCAGATGAGTTGCCCCAGATGACAGTTTCTATCAAGGCTGACAAAAACTGTCCTATGGGCATTATCAACGATGTGAAGCAGCAACTGCGACAGGCAAATGCGTTGCGCATAAACTATAATGCCACTCAAGAGAAAGAAGAGAAATAGCCGTTTTGCGTTTTTGTTTTGCTATTTCATTTTGTTTTCTGCACATCTTCCTGTTGTTTTATTCTTGTTTTTCTTCTGTATAATCATGTTAAATAGACTGACTTTATGTATAAAAACATAACTGAATTATGTATAAATATTGAAGAAATGCAATAAAATAATTACAAAAAGATACAAATTGAAAGATTTTTTACATGAAAAGTTGCACGTTAAAAACTTTTTTTCTACATTTGCATAAGTTAAAATAAAATAATGAGCAGATGTGGACAGTTTATTGTCCTCGTTTGCATTAAATTGTCATCGAATACTAAGATAAGCATAATTCTAAACAAAAATACTTATGGCACAACATCAATTAGACGCTTTAGACAAAAAAATTCTTCGCCTAATCGCTGAAGATGCTCGAATACCATTCTTGGAAGTAGCACGCGAATGTAATGTAAGTGGTGCTGCTATACATCAGCGCATACAAAAACTTACAAGCATGGGGGTGCTTATTGGCTCACAGTTCCTCATCAATCCTGAGATGATTGGATATGAAACATGTGCTTTCATCGGACTTTCACTGAAGAATCCTGAGGACTATGACAAAGTGGTTGATGGAATCAAGCAGATTCCTGAGGTGACAGAGTGTCACTTTACAACTGGCGGCTACGACTTGTTTATCAAGGTTTATGCCCACAACAACCATCACCTGATGAACATTATCCATGACAAATTGCAGCCTTTGGGACTTGCCCAAAGCGAAACTATCATTTCGTTCCACAACTCAGTGAACCGCTCTTTACCTATAGTTGATATACCAGAAGTATATCTTCATAGATAAAATGATAGCATCGCTCGTGGGCGATTAGGCTCTTTTGTAATCTACAAAGGCATAGCGGAAGCCGTGTTTCTCATCGATATCATGGCTTTCGCGCTTTTCTTCTATCCAGTTTTCATATTCAGGGAAGTAAGTGTCCGCATTCTTTGGAGTGTCGTCTATCTCCGTCAGATAGAGCCTGTCGGCAAATTCTATTGCTTGATTGTATATGCTTCCACCACCTATTATATATACATCTTCATCTTTAGCGCAATGGGCTAAGGCTTCTTCGAGCGAAGAATAGCAGTCGCAGTTTGGCAATTCTTTTACACTTCTGCTTATTACAATGTTTCTGCGGTTAGGCAGTGCACCTTTTGGAAGCGACTCAAATGTGCGTCGTCCCATTATGATTGTGTGTCCTGTTGTCAGCGATTTAAACCTTTTTAAGTCGTTTGGGAGCCAGTATAGCAGTTTGTTTTCGTAGCCAATGGCTCTATTTCGTGCTACGGCTGCAATTATGTTTATCATCTTTTACTCTGATTCTTTTTCTTGTTACATTTGTTTTTGTCAGTCGCTAACTTCCTGATTATACAGAAACCTGAGCAGCAATATGTGGATAAGGGTCATAGTTTTCAAGTTTGAAGTCTTCATATTCAAAACTGAAAAGGTCTTTAACATCAGGATTTATGCTCATCGTTGGGAGTGGTCTTGGGGTGCGTGTCAGTTGCAGACGTGCCTGCTCCAAGTGATTAGTGTATAAGTGGGTGTCGCCTGTTGTGTGAATAAAGTCGCCGGCTTTTAGTCCTGTAACTTGCGCCATCATCATTAGCAGCAGAGCGTATGAAGCTATATTGAACGGAACACCCAAGAAAGTGTCGGCTGAACGCTGGTAGAGTTGCAGCGAGAGTCTTCCGTCTGCCACATAGAACTGGAACATAGTGTGGCAAGGAGGCAGAGCCATTTTCTCAACTTCTGCAACATTCCATGCACTTACAATCATGCGGCGTGAGTCTGGAGAGTTCTTAATCAGGTTCAGAACATTCTGAATCTGGTCAATAGTTCCTCCTTTGTAGTCAGGCCATGACCGCCACTGATGACCGTAGACAGGACCGAGTTCGCCATTCTCGTCAGCCCATTCGTTCCAAATTCTTACGCCATGTTCTTGCAGGTAGTGGACATTGGTGTCGCCTTTCAAGAACCATAGCAGTTCGTAGATGATAGACTTCAGGTGCAGTTTCTTTGTTGTAAGCAACGGAAAACCATCTTCCAAGTTGAAACGCATTTGGTGTCCGAAGATGCTTTTCGTTCCAGTACCTGTGCGGTCTGTTTTCTCCACCCCTTCAGTCATAATCCTATTCAGTAACTCCAAGTATTGCTTCATAATGATGTCTTTTGTCTTTAATCCTTATACCTTTAATATATTCATCAATCCTAAATCATTATTCATCAGGATTTATTCACAAATTAGTCTTTAATCCACGATTAATCCTTAATCTTCCTTATCCTCCACTCGCTGGGGTAGAGGTTGTTTGCCCTGTTTCCAATGTTCTTAACAAAGCCCAGTGGCAGTCCTTTATATGTAACTACCACATATCCGCGAGGCTTGTCTTCAGAAAGTGTTATAGCCTCCTTGCGCAGATAACTTATTGCTTCGTCATATTCCAGTTCTGCCTTAGGAAAAGCATCTTCGCTAAGTTCTATAGAGAGAGCAAGCGACTGGTCTGGAACAATGTCGCGACCTTTTTGCTGACCTATTGTAATGCCCGAATGAACAATGTGCAGATGCTTTTGCACTAATTTATAAATGTGTTCCCAATCCTTCGGGAAGGCTATTATCTGGTCTTTCTCCTCAATCACACTGAAGTTGTCAGCCGATTTCAAATAGCATGATAAATCTATTGAGCCGTTTTTCTTTTTGTTCTTAGCCTTGTCCTTATTCTGCTTAGCCTTTCGGCTTATTGTTTCTTCATCGCTTAGTTTTCTGATAACAGCCATGAAGAGACCTTCACCTCGTGTACGACCTTGAATGAAGCGATAGACAGGCTTGTTGAAGCCTTTAAGCAGGCTGCCCGTTATGCCCCACGACTCTTCTATAGGTATTTCAACAATCTCTCCGCCAAGTTCCTCTGCAATCCACTTGATGTTTTCTTCGTTCTCGCGTGTGTTGAAAGTACATGTCGAATAAATAAGTGTTCCGTCAGGCTTGAGGCATTTCCACGCATCCGCAACAATCTCACGTTGCAGTGCCTGACATTTCTCAACATTGTGCAGGCTCCATTCTTCTATGGCTTGAATGTCTTTGCGAAACATACCCTCACCAGAGCAAGGCACGTCGCAGAGTATCATGTCGAACATCAGTCCTGAGCGGGCATAGTCTTTCGGATAGTTGTTGGTTACGATGGTATTAGCATAGCCTTGTTTCTGAATGTTTTCAGCAAGAATCTGCACACGCTTGCCTATAGGCTCGTTTGCCATCAGCAGGCTGCCTTCGGGCAGTCGCGACCGCGCTATTGTAGACTTGCCGCCAGGAGCAGCACACATGTCGAGCATGATAATTGGCAAAGTGCTGTTTCCCTTTTCGTCAAGCACCTTTTCAAGGACATGGTCAAGAAACATTGACGATGCTTCCTGGACATAGTATGCACCAGAGTGCAGCAGAGGGTCGAAGGTGAAAGAAGGTCTGCTTTTTAGGTAGAAACCGTCGCAGCACCATGCCACCTTGTCGTCAATCAAGTCGTTTCCCTCTTCCCAACGGCAAGGCTTTTTGCGGTTTAAGCGCACGCTGACCGATGGGTTCTCTGCCAAAGCATCAGCCAGTCTTTGGTATTCTTCCTTACCAACTATTTCGGTTATCTCATGTTCAAAATCTATAGGGAGTTGCATACTTCTTTTTTGCCAGTCTTTAGCAGGTTATGGGGAAAACAGACGGTGAACTATAATTATGCTTATACGTTCTCTGACTTAGAAATCGAAGAAGAAATCGTCTTCGTCTTCCTCCAGTTCTTGTTTCTTCGGTTTAGGCGGATTCTTCAGGTTGCCGTCTTTGTCAAACATTCCGTAGGTGGTTCGCAGCACAATAAACTCTGTGCGGCGATTCAACTGGTTGGCTGTCTCCTGTTTGTCTTTGTCAAGTTTCTTTATGAAATCTTCTGTCAGAACATCGTTTTCCTTAAGCCATTTATATTTTTCGGTCATTTTCTTTCTGATAGTCTTTGGCTTTTCCTTGCCATATCCTCGCGGAGTCAGACGGTCTTTGGCTATGCCTTTTGCTATCAGATAGTTCACTACCGACTCGGCACGGCGCTGAGACAAACGCTTGTTGTAGTTTGCAGAGCCTTTATAGTCGCAGTGTGCACTGAGTTCTATGGTCACGTTAGGATTCTCGTTGAGCAGTTTCACCAGTTCGTCAAGTGCAGCCGTCGACTCTGGTCGGAGCGTAGCCTTGTCGAAGTCGTAGAAGATGTTGTCAATCATTACAGGCACAGTGATGCTCGGCAGAGGGAATTGCAGTACATATTCTTCCGACTCCTCAACCTCGCCAACGCGCAGTTCTTCTTTGTGGTTTAGGAATCCCTTGCATGAGGCAAGGAAAATGTAGTCTACACCTGGTTTTATAACCTGCTCAAACGAGCCGTCGCCTTTCACGCTAAGCCTTACGTTGGTTCCGTCGTTGCCCACCATGTAGACCTGAGCCGCAGGCAGTTCGTAACCTTCAAGTTCGTAGACCCATCCCTTGACCGTCTGCACAATCTCTGGATTCTCAAACGAATAGATGTGGTCCCATCCGCGACCGTCGCCTCTATTTGACGAGAAGAAACCACGATTGTATGGTCCTTCGAAAGTCATTCCGAAGTCGTCGCCCTGGGAGTTGAGCGGATAGCCTGGATGTTCTAAGTGGTATCGCTTGTCTGGACCTATGCTTGCAATGAAAATGTCGAGTCCGCCAAGTCCTGAATGTCCGTCGCTTGAGAAGTAGAGGTCGCCATTAGGTCTGAACGTAGGGAAACACTCGTTGCCTGGAGTGTTGATAGGCGCACCCAGATTTTCAACTCCGCCATAACCGCCTGGAATGATGCGTGCGCGCCAGATGTCAAGTCCTCCCTTTCCTCCTGGCATGTCAGACGTGAAGTAAATCCACTGTCCGTCAGGTGAAATGGCAGGGTGGGCAAAACTTGAAAGCGTGTCGCGCGAGAGCGAAACTTCCGAAGGTTTGCTCCACGCCGCATCACTTCGGTTTGATTTCACAATCTGAGCATATCGGGGGAATGACGGGTCGGTCTTACATTGGGTGAGAAACATTTCGCGCTGGTCTACAGAGAAGCAGCAGGCTCCTTCGTCAAACTCGCTGTTAAGTCCCGACTCAATAGGTTGTGGCTTGCTCCACTTGCCTTTGTCGTCTTTCTGCGAGAAGAATATGTCGCCAGCCTTTGCGCCTGTTATGCCTGATAGCTCGTCGCCCTGAGCCTCGTTTCGTGTAGAAGTGAAATAGAGTTGCTCATGCTGGTCGCCGAAAAGCATAGGCGAGAAGTCGGCACGACGCGAATTGAAGATGTCCATTTTCTTCACTGTGTAGCGCGAACCGTCTTTCTTCCATTTAGCAGCCTGCTGTGCCGATTTCAGTCCTTCGCGTGCCAAAGTGTTTTTAGGGAAAGAGTCAAGAACCATCTTAAACTCCTTCTCCGCCTCCTTATAGTTGCCGTTTCTTAGCAGTTGGCGTGCAAAGTCGAGATGAGTCAGCGTGCTGTCCTGTCCGTATCTGATCACGTTTCTGTAGGCAGCAATAGCTTTCTGTGTAGAGTTGATTCGGTCATAGCAGTAGGCAAGTTTTGCGGCAGCCTTCCCGCGCATGTCGCGCTCCTTAGCAGGAGTCTTAGAGTAAGCCTGCTTAAACTGGTTGGCAGCATCGTAGTATTCGCCTAAAGCAAGATATTTTTCGCCCTTTTTCAGGTTTCTCTCTGCGCCACATGATGTGAGCAGAAGCAATCCCATGATATAAACTGCAAGGCATGAAAATATGTTTCTCTTCTGAATTGTCATGACATCGGTATTTAAAGAATAAACGTAAAAATACATATTTTATTGTGCTGCCGAAATCGTTAATTTCAGTTTCACTATTTTGTCGTGGTTTCTAATGCCCATTTTGTCAAAATATTTCATAATAAAAACGGGAACCTTAACTTTAACCTTAACTTTAACCTTAACTTTAACCTTAACCTTAACCTTAACTTTAACCTTAACCTTAACCTTAACCTTAACCTTAACTATAACTTTGACTATAAACTCATAACTCATAACAATCTGAAAGCAGTTTTTCGTTTCTTGCCTTCGCCGAGCGGAAAACTTGCAATTTTCAGAGGCGAGTTGGGTAAAAAATTGATTAACTAAACCCGCAAATAACTTAAAAATTTACGACCAAGCAAAAAGAAGTTGCAAAATATGCGAGTATTTTGCGGTTTCTTGCTCTTTTTAGTAAATTATTCAATATCAAGACATTATACGTTTCGTCTCAGAACTCATAAGTGTTAAAAAAGTCAAAGGGCACCTTTGGCACTGCAATATGCCACATATCGCAGTGCGATATGCCACGTTTCGCATCGCGAAAGGACACCTTTCACTTTTTCATTCCTTATGTTCGTTTACATTGTTTAAGCCGATTGATTAACAATTAAACGCTTTTTAGCATTTCACCTCATGCCAATCGGAAAATCCTTCTCTAGAATGAAAATTCCGTTTGTCAAGATTTTTTACTTTTTTCGTCAATATTTTGGGCTGATTTTGAAACTTACAGATTGTTAGGAGTTAATACATTAATCTTTATTCTTTAATCCTTAATCTTGCATAGTGCATAGCTCATAGTGCATAGATGGAAAGTAATTATAAAATAAATCAGAATGTGGAGAGCATATAGATTCAGACAGTTAAATAATAGATTAAGTGAAGAAAAAACAAGAATTTGTGGCAGATTTGTTTTAGCTATATTATCAACTTTTACTACCTTTGCAGTCGAAAAACATAAAAGAAAGAAGCTGAAAAGTCGATACCTTTGAAAAACAGAAATGAAAAGGTTATATTTTGAATATACAAATTGTAATATTATGAAAGCAAAAATTATTTTATTTGCAGTTTTGTTGTGCTTGTTCGGTTGTAATTCAAAACAAGGAAAAATGCAAGAAGATGTTAAGGAATTGATGTGTTGCTGTCCGCAGGCAACAATTTATCTTCAACCTTACGGGAATTATACCAAAGAAGAAGCAATGAAGCTGGTGCCTGTTCTTCAGGAACATTTTGGCTATTGGATTGAAGGACACTGGACATTCAAGGTGTTGGAACCAAAGTCTCTTCCAAAGGAAGGGTTTGTTGCTGAGAAAAATAAATACAAAGCCATTTCTTTCTTGAGGGATGAAAGCAAAGACATAGAGAAATATGACATGATTATCGGACTGACACACAATGACATTTGTGCTGATCTGCATAACCAAAAAGATTATGGCATAATAGGATTGAGCTATCTTGGGAAACGTATGTCTATAGTGTCTGATAAGCGGGTAAAAAATAAAAAGCAGTTTTGGAAACCTGTATTACATGAGTTTATGCATGCCTTTTTCGGTAAACGTCATTGTGAAAAAGACGATCCAACTTGTTTCATGGTGGATTTTAAAGGACATGGCAATTTAGCGAAACAAAATAAGCTGTGCGAGTATTGCTCAAGAATATGAAATAAATTTAGATTGACTTTGCAGGCGAAAAACACAAATAAAAGGATTTGATGATTTCTTCTATTCACATCGTGGGTGTATTGCTGACTGTTGGACTGTTGCTGATGGTCAGCTGGCTGTCGGGGCGCAACGTAAAGGATGCTCGCAGCTTTATGAAAGGTGGCAGTTCTGGAACATGGATGGTTGGCGGTGCTCTGCTCGGCACTATGGCGGGCGGGCAGTCTACCATAGGCACGGCGCAGCTGGCTTTCTGCTATGGCTTGTCGGCGTGGTGGTTCACGCTTGGTGCAGCTATAGGATGCTTGTTGTTAGGCTTTGTCTATGCTGGTCCATTGCGCAAGAGCGGTTGTACGACGTTGCTTGAGGTCGTTCGCCGTGAGTATGGACGGCGTGCAGAGACAGCAGGGTCTGTACTTTGCATGATAGGCATATTTATTAGTATTGTTTCTCAGGTTCTCTCGTCGGGAGCCATGATAAGCAGTCTTTTCAATATGCCAATGCTGTTGGCTTCTATTGTAGGAGCTGTTCTCATCTTGTTATTTGTTTTCTTTGGAGGCATACGCAGTGCAGGGGTAAGCGGACTGGTGAAGCTGTTTTTGCTCTATTTCAGTTCGTTGGCAGCAGGAGCTATAGTGTGGCATATCGGCAATGGCTTCGATGGACTTCGCAGTGGTTTAGATGCTATCTATCAGTCGTCGGCACTGAGTCAGTTTAATGGTTTGTCTGATGTTGAGAGCATTCATCAGCGCTATGGCAGTCTGGTGGCTCGTGGAGTGATGAAAGATTTGGGCGGTTGTCTGTCGCTGGTGCTCGGTGTTGTGTCTACGCAGACATACGCGCAGTGTATATGGTCGGCTTCATCTACGGCACGTTCACGTCGCGGAGCACTGATATGTGCCATTTGCCTTCCTGTGATAGGTGCTGCCTGCACGCTTGTAGGCATCTATATGCGTGGACACTATATCACAGCAGAGGAATGGACAGTCATGCAGCAAGCAGGCGAGTCGCTGCCTGACGGCATCGGCATAATAGAAAACTCAGCACAGGCTTTCCCTGCCTTCATCTTGCGCCATCTGCCTGCGTGGCTGGGAGGCATCATGCTCGGAACGTTGCTAATCAATATTCTGGGTTGCGGCAGTGGACTTTCGCTTGGTGCAGCCACAATATTAGTTCGCGATGTATATGGCAATCTCAGTCAGAAAGCATCACAATGGTCGCAGATTGTCGAGACACGAGTGTCGATAGTTATTATACTTGTCGTGGCTGTGATATGTGCATTATTGTGGAACAGCAGCTTCATCAACGATTTGGGTTTCCTGTCGTTAGGTCTGCGTGCTGTGTCTATATTGTTCCCTCTCAGTTTTGCCTTGTGGTTGCCACGTCGTTTCTCGTCGCGCAGCATACTGCTTGCCATGCCTGTTGGTGTGGTAGCCATGCTGATAGCAAAGGCGTTGTCGCTGCCAGGCGATGCTGTCTACTACGGTCTTGCTATTGAAGTGATGGTCATCATGACAGATAGGCAGAGGAAAGACGCAAAAAGACAGATATGAAATTGGCAGGATATTAAATTTTAGGCTAACCGCAATATGAGGTTGGATTTCTTGATTCTTTGAAGAGGAGAGAACATCCTCACATTGCAATATCAGGTTGGAAATAGGTATGTATCCTCTCCCCTTGAAACGAAGGTTGTGGTTGGAATC
>Ga0310695_10003714_pt1 | contig 29423 bp, 22 predicted proteins | sample RumenRJG_04DNA_FD_203882 | JGI IMG/M metagenome (GOLD analysis project Ga0310695, IMG submission 203882) | Bovine rumen microbial communities from Lethbridge, Alberta, Canada - RJG_04 (v2) (version 2) | ecosystem: Host-associated > Mammals > Digestive system > Stomach > Rumen | place: Canada...
CGGCCGTGGCCGAGATCTTGCCTTTCTGGCGGATGTACTCGGTCAGGGTCTCGAGCAGGTTCGAGTGATAGCGCTGGTCGTAATCGCGCAGGCACGCGAGCACGCGGCTCGCCTGCTGGCAGATGGGCGCGAGGCGGCAGAGCGGCAGCAGGTAGCGGTAGATATGGATCTCGTCGTAGCGCAGGAAATCCCGCCCTTCCATGCGCGCGATCTGGTTGCTGTCGAGGCTCTCCTGCACCGCGAGCGGCAGCCCGGTGAAGGTCGGATGCGCGCCGCTGCTGCCGACCGCGTACTGCGCGCGGTCGATGCCATACGCCGCGAGCAGGTCGTGGCAGACCTGTTCCGGCACGGCCGCGCTTTCCTTCGCCGACGTGCACAGGATCATCAGGCCGTTCTGGTATTTCAGGAACGTCGTGTAGAAATAATGCCGCGCATGGCTATGCTGCGCGAGAATCTGCCCGAACGCCTGGCTGATGCGCGGCAGTTCCTCTTTCCCGTCGCGCAGAGTCGCGTAGAACGCGGTCAGATACGGCAGGAACGCCGGGTTCAGCTCACGGGCCGCCTTCTCTACGGCGCGGGCATCGGGGTTCTCGTGCAGCAGGTGGTAAACAATTTCTTCAAAATGCAGATAGCGCTGCTGCGAATCGAGGAGCTGATGGAACGTGATGATCAGATCCTCCATATAGGCGTCGTGGAAGAAGAACAGAGGCACGTGATGCTGCTCCGCGAGTGCGACGGCATCCTTTGGCAGCTCGCTATAGAACACGGTCTTTACCGCGATCGCCGCGACATGCCGCTCGATGAGCCGTGCGAAGCTCTTCGCGATCAGGGACGGATCCTCGCGCGCGAAGAACAGCGAGGTCAGGATCAGGTCATGCGGGTGGAACACCTCGAAATTCTGGCTGAACCATTCGTATTCGAGGATCGTGATGTTGCTGACATCCTCCGTCAGGCCGTCATACGACGTCACCGGCGTGAATTCCTGAAATCCCGGCAACTGCAGGACCTCCAAAAGCTTTGGCATGTTCCCCACCCCTTCTTTTCCATGTACTATGATACGCAATCTTTTCCGGATACGCAAGCGGGATTGTTTCATCTGTGCCCGGTCAAAGGCTTTTTGTACAATCTTAAAAAATCGCTTGGATTTTTTATACGAATCTCCATAGCGGAATGACAACTGCGGTGCTATACTTTAGCCATCGAATTCGAGAAAAGAAAATCATAGAAAACAGCATAGGAAGCAGCGCCGCTTGCCTCGGAGATTTCTCCGGGCAGGCGGCGTTTTTTCTTTGGAAAAGCAGAAAAAACCTGAAGGAGAGATGCACGATGAGCCGCTTTCTGAGCAAACGCTATCACAATCTGGAACCCTACGCACCCGGCGAACAGCCGAAGGGCCGCTATATCAAACTCAATGCGAACGAAACCTCCTGCCCGCCGTCCCCGGCCGTGCTGAAGGCCCTGCACAGTGCCCGCATGAACGGCCTTGGCCGCTACACTGACCCGTCTTCGCGCGAGCTGAAGCGCGCACTCGCGAACCATTACGAGGTCAAGACGGACGAAATATTCGTTGGCAACGGCTGCGACGAAATCCTGGGCTTCATCTACCTGACGTTCTTCGAGGGCGCGCGCGTCTGTTTCCCGGACATCACCTACAATTTCTATCAGACTCTCGCGCAGACGTTCTCGGTCGACTACAAGGAAATCCCGCTGAAAGCGGATTTCACGGTCAACGCCAAGGCGTTCGCCGAAACGGACCGCCATATCGTGCTGCCGAACCCGAACGCGCCGACCGGCTACGTCCTGCCCGTCAGCACCATCGAGAAAATCGTCGCGGCGCATCCGGAACGCCTCGTCGTCATCGATGAAGCCTATGTCGACTTCGGCAATGAGAGCTGCGTGCCGCTCGTGCACAAATACGACAACCTGATCGTCATCCATACGATGTCGAAATCCCGCAACCTCGCTGGCGCACATATCGGCTACTGCTTCGCGAATGCCGCCTTGATCCGCGACCTCGAAAGCATGAAGGGCTCGTTCAACCCATTCAACCTGAACGACATCAACCTCGCCATCGGCACGGCGGCCGTCAACGACACAGAATACCTCAAGAAATCGGTCGAGGCCGTCATCGCCGCCCGCGACTACGCGACCGCGGAGCTGCGCAAGATGGACTTCTACGTGCTCGAATCGCATGCGAATTTCATCTTCGTCTCGCACCCGTGGCTCTCGGCACCCGAGTATCAGGCCGAGCTGCGCCGCTATGGCATCCTGACGCGCTACTACAAGGACCCGGAACGCATCCGCAATTTCCTGCGCATCACGATTGGCACGATGGAAGAGATGCAGGCTGTCATCGCCGCGACCAGCGAGATCCTGCTGCGCGCCGCGGCCTGATTCCCCGCCGGATCACCAACCGCAAAGGAGGTCTGCCACATGAAGATCCTGATCACCGACGAGCCGGGCGAGCTCGAATGGCACCTCGACGAGGAAATCGGGGCCATCCACAGGGCCCTGCCCGATGCCGACATCGACTGCCTCGCCTATACGACGCCAGATGCCCTGCGCGAACATCTCGCAGACGCCGACGGCGTGCTGACCTCGTTCGTGCCATTCCCCGCCGATGTGCTCACCGCCGCAAAGAAGCTCAAAGTCATCTCCGTCAAAGCGCTCGGCACCGACCCGCTTGACCTCGAGGCCGCCCGGCGGCAAGGCATCACCGTGCACAACGTATCGGACTACTGCACGGACGAGGTCGCCGATCATGCGATGGCCCTGCTGCTCGCGCTCGCGCGCCATCTGAAGCCCTACGACCAGCGCATCCAGACGAAAGAGCGAGGTGCTGCAGAAGTCTCGATGGAGCACGGGCTGCACCGCCTCGCGGGCCAGTACCTCGCGCTTTTCGGCTGGGGCCACATCGGCAAGGCCGTCGCGCGCCGAGCGAAAGCGTTCGGCCTCCATGTGCTCGTCGTGTCGTCCCATCTGACCACGGCGGAGGCCCTCCGGCATGGCGTCCACCTCGTCTCGAAGGGTGAAGCCCTGCGCGAGGCCGATATCCTGTCGAACCACATGCGCCAGACGCCGGATAAATACCGCTATTTTGCCGCGGAGGAATTCGCCGCGATGAAACGCCGCCCGATCTTCCTGAATACGGGCCGCGCGGCCGCCGTCGACGAATCCGCCCTGCTCGCCGCGCTCGACATGCAGGAGATCTCCGCCGCAGGGCTCGACGTATTCGACTCGGATGCATCCGGCCTGCGCGCAAGGCGCCTGCTGCGACGCGATAACGTCATCCTGACGCCGCACGCCGCATTCTACTCCGAGGAATCGGAGCGCGAGCTCTTCGATCAGGCCATCGGGAACCTGCTCGCGGAGCTGCTGCCCGGCACAATGCCGGATCCCTCGCCCGCCCCATCCTTCCGGTGACGCCCGGCGTACCAATACAAAGGAGATTGTTTCTATGCATTTCTATTCGAAGGTCGAAGACCTGACGAAGCGCTTCGTCGCCGTCCGGAGCGTCAACGGCTCAGCGGGCGGAGAAAAGGCGGCCGCTGACTTCCTCGAGGGGGAGCTCCGCCGCATGCCGTATTTCAGGGCGCACCCGGAGCAGATCATCCGCCAGCCGCTCGAGGGCGACCCGCTCGGGCGCAGCAACATCTTCGCCTATATCCACGGCACGAAATACGAGAGCGCCCAGACTATGCTCTGGCACGGCCATATCGATACGGTCGGCACCGAGGACTACGGCCGGCTCGAACCGTACGCGACGGACTGCGACCGGCTACTCGAAGAACTGCTGAAGGGCAGCCTGCCGGACGATGTCCGCCGCGACCTCGAGAGCGGCGACTGGCTGCCCGGCCGCGGTGCCTGCGACATGAAGAGCGGCGATGCGGTGTTCCTCGTATTGCTCGAATACCTCAGCGAGCATCTGCATCTGTTCGGCGGTAACATCCTCGTCTCGTTCACCCCGGTCGAAGAGAACCAGCATACGGGCATCCTGCAGGGGCTCCACGTGCTGCAGCAGCTGCAGGATGAGCAGGGCTTCTCGTACCGGCTCGCGATCAACAACGACTATATCTGCCCGCTCTACGCTGGTGACCCGCACCGCTATCTCTACGCCGGCGTCGTCGGCAAGCTCCTGCCCTGCTTCTACGTGCGCGGCCTCGAGACCCATGTCGGGCAGTGCTTCGAGGGCTTCGACGCTGCGACGGTCATCGCGGAGATCACGCGCGAGCTCAATGGCAATACGGATTTCTGCGACCACTACCGCGGCGAATACGCGATGCCGCCGTCCGTGCTGCGCATGCGCGACCTGAAGCCCGCCTACAACGTGCAGACGCCGAAGGAGGCATGGGCCTATTTCAACCTCAGCGTGCACAGCGAGTCCGTCCCATCCATCCTGCGGCAGCTTCTCGCCGTCGGGGACCGCGCCATGCGCGAGGTCGCCCGGCGTACGGATGAGAACCGCAAGGCGTTCGCGCGCATGAACCGCATGCCAGATGCCGCCCCGCCCGCGCGCCATCCCCACGTGCTGACCTATGCCTCGCTGCATCAGGCCGCCGGAAAACAGATCGGCGCAGATGCTCTGCAGCAGCGTGAGCGGCAATGGCTCGAGGAGCTCGACGCGGCCCATGCCGAGCCGCGCGAATACGCGCTCGAGCTGGTCCGCCGCCTGACGTCCTGCCTCGACACACAGGAACCCGTGCTCGTCCTTTTCTTCGCGGGGCCCTACTGCCCACATAACACCCTGCACGAGGAAATCCCTGAGGAGAACGCGATCCTCGAGACGCTCCGCGAGCTCCTGCCGACGTTCTCGACCTTCGCCGGCGCGCCGTTCGAGCTCCGCCAGTTCTTCCCGAGCCTTTCTGACAGCAGCTATCTGAAAATCGACGATGACGAAGTCTCGCTCCGGGCCCTCCAGAAGAATTTCCCAGGCCTAGAGCATCTCTACCCGCTGCCGCTCGACGCCATCCGCGCCTTGAACATCCCGGCGCTCGACTTCGGCTGCTATGGCAAAGACGCGCACAAATGGTCGGAGCGCGTCTACAAGCCGTATTCGTTCGAGATCCTGCCCCATATCCTGCTGGCGGCCGTCGAAAAATTCTTCGGCTGACCCGCACGGATTCAGCCCGAAACAAAGCCCGATTGGAGGAATCCCTATGTTTGTCAAAAATGGAACGAGCCCGATGCACAAAGTCCTGCTGTCGAAGCCGGCCTATCTGAAAGCCGCCCCGATCAACGAGATTGCGAAGAAATGGGACCCCGTGCTCGATGTCAAGAAAATGCTGCTCGAACATCAGCAGCTCGTCGATGCCTACCATGAAAACGGCGTCGAGACCGTGTTCCTCGAGCCGGATCCCGAGCGGCCGAATTCCGTCTTCTCGCGCGATTTCGGCGGCTGCGTGCAGGAGGGCTATATCCTCGGCCATTTCCGCGAGCACCTGCGCGACAAGGAAAAGACGGACTATCAGGCCACCATGAAGAAGCTCGGCATCCCCATGCTGCTCGAGGTCAAGGATGGCTATTTCGAGGGCGGTGACTTCATGTATCTGCGCGACCACATCATCGCGCTTGGCATGTTCGCGCGCACCGACGCGCGCGGCTTTGCGCAGATCCGCGACTGCCTGCGCCCGTACGGTTACGAGGTCATCCCGGTGCCGGGCCCCGCGGAATACCTGCACCTCGACATGTGTTTCAACCTCGTCGACGAGCACCTCGCCGTTGCCTACGCGGACGGCCTGCCTGCCGAGTTCCGCGAGCGCCTGCGCAAGATGGACATCGAGCTCATCGACGTGCCCGAGAAAGCGATTTTCCTGCACGGCTGCAATCTGCAGTCCATCGGCAATCACCGCGTGCTGTCGCTTGCGCGCAACGAGAAGGTCAACGAGGAGCTGCGCCGGCGCGGCATGACGGTCGTCGAGCTGCCGATCACCGAGATCCTGAAGGCCGGCGGCGGCCCGCATTGCATGACATTCCCCTTAGAAAGAGGATGAGCCTATGGAGCTTTCTTCCCTGCTGGATGCCATGGTCAAGATGGCCCTGCTGATGGCCCTCGGCTTCGTGCTGCGGCGCTGCCATCAGCTCAGCGAGACAGGCGTGCGCGAGCTGTCGTCCCTCGCCGTCAACATCACCTGCCCGCTGCTCGTCATCGCGTCCGTCGAGCGTATGGAAAGCGCCGACTACGGAATCGTCTTATCCTTTTTCGGCGTCGGGGCGGCGATCTACCTGCTGCTGCCCTTTTTCGCCTATCTCGCCGCGCGGATCCTGCAGGTAAAAAAAGAAGAGCGGCATACGTATGAGTTCATGCTGCTCTTCTGCAATACTTCGCTTCTCGGTTTCCCGATCGTGCAGTCCCTGTTCGGCGATGAGGCGGTGTTCTATACGGCCATCCTGCACATCCCGTTCGATATCCTCGTCTATTCCTACGGTTTCTATCTGATGGGCGGCGGGGATAATTTCCATGGGAGGAATCTCTGGAATCCCGGCTTCGTGCTGACCCTGCTCGCACTCGCCGCCTATGTGTTCCAGATCAAGACGCCGGCGATCCTGACCGATACCTGCTACCTGATCGGCAACATCACGACGCCGGTCGCGATGCTCGTGATGGGCGCCTCGCTCGCCGAGGTGCGGCTCCTCTCGATCTTCACGGAAAAGCGCCTCTACGGCATGGCGGCTTTGCGGCTGCTCGGCATCCCGCTCGTCATCCACTTCCTGCTCGTGCACCTGACGCATTTCGGCCCGGAACTCGTCGCAATCGCGACGATCACGTTCGGCATGCCGGTCGGCTCGATGATCGTCATGCTCGCCCAGCAGTTCCGCCATCAGGTCGCGCTGTCCGTGCAGGCCGTATCCCTGACGACCATCGGCTGCCTGTTCACGATTCCGCTGCTCCTGCAATTCCTCGTAACCGCATAAAAAAATCCCCTTGCGGGGATTTTTTACTTTCTCGGATGCTTCTTGTCCTTGTACATCTCGCCGTCGGCCTCGGTGATCAGCGCGTCGACGTTCGGGATCGGCGTGCGGCGCGTCGCGGCGCCGAGCGCCATGCTGATGGAGCTGCGCTCGAACTCGCCCTTCATGCGGGCGATGAAGTCCTGCGCCCCTTCCGCATCGGTATCGCTGAGCACCAGGATGAACTCATCGCCGCCCATGCGGAACACGTTGCCATCCCCGGCCATCCGCTTCATGATGTCGGCGGCCGTGCGGATGGCCTCGTCGCCGGCCTTGTGCCCGTAATGGTCGTTGATGTATTTCAGCCCATTCATGTCACCGAACACGAACGTCATCTCGACATCCGGCGGCAGCTCCTGCACATAGGCGAGGAACGCGCGGCGGTTCTGCGTGCCGGTCATGACGTCCATATAGCTCATCTGGTTCAGGCTGTGCACATTGTTCCGGTTGTTGAGCAGGATGGCGAGGAAACGCGTGATGGTCGCGAGCAGCGGACTCGCCTCCCGCAGGATCTTCTCCGACGGGTTGACGACCTCCGTGAAGCCGATGGACTGCCCGGCGAAGATCAGATGCCCGGAGATGATGCTCTTCACGCCTTTGCTGTGTTCCCTCGTGACGCCATACCGCTTCAGCGTCTGCTGGACGTCATCGAGGATGGCGACCTGATTCACACCGAACGAATCGTAGATGTACTGCACGCTTTCGCGCGGCACCGCCTGCCGGGCAGCGCGCGTCGACGGCACGCCGTCCCGGCACCATTCGTAGGTATTCTTCAGCGTGCCGTCTGGCATCTCCTCGAAGATGCAGGCCTTCTCGCATTCGAGGATCTCGCCGACGCGCTCCACCATGTTCTGGATGCCCCGCGACGGGTCTTTTTCCATCAGGCCGGCCTCGATGGCATCGTTGACAGCCATCTCGCGGAACAGCATGTCGTTCTTCTTCTGCTCGTCCTTCATGTAGCTGCGGATATTCGTCGCAATCTCGAGCTGGCAGAGACGGCCGCGCCACGGCACGAGCACCTGATTGATCAGATAGTCCCGCCCGAGCGCCCGGTTATGATACGTGCGCGTGTAAAAGCGGTCGCGGCGCAGCAGCTTCTTCGGGCATTCGTCGCAGGGCTTGTCCGTGCCGCAGAGCAGCTTGTAGCATTTCATGCCCTGGTAGTCATAGGTTTCCGGCAGGCCGAGATCTTTCAGGCCCGCCTTGTTGACATAGATCAGCTCGTCGTTGTCGAGCCGGCTCATCATGACGTTCTGCTCGCTCGTATCGAACGCCTCGCGGTCGATGGCGATGCGGTCGCCGACGTAGATGGACTGCCCGTAGCGCTGCCGCTCCGCCTCCCGCAGCCGTTCCGTGAGCAGCCGGAGCATATCGTTGAGGTTCCCCGTCTCCGAACCATAGGCCACAGCGGACTGCAGGTACAGCGTGACAGGGCGCCCATGGATTTCCCGGATGGCGTGGATCTGGTTCGACAGCTGAAGCACGAGGTTGTCGAGGTCAGCCGATTTGCGGTATTTCATGAACAGCATGAAATTGCCGCTGCCGAAATGCCCGAGCGTCTCGCCGAGCGAGAAGCTCTCCGAAAAGATCCGGCTGATCTTCTGCAATAGTCCGGCTCGGACTTCCTTGCCATAGCTCCTGCAGATCTGCGTCAGCTCCGGGATATGGAACAGGATGCCGATGAAGTCCTCCTGCCGCCGTTCGTAGTTGTTGAAATACTCGATGCCGGCCGCGAGCATGCCGCGGAATCCGGCAAGCCCCGTATCCGGGTCGATCAGGCCGAAGTCGATATCCTTCTGCTGCGTTCTCGCTTCCTGATCGAGATCCTCAAAATAGCCGATCAGGCCGATGATCTGGTTGTCCTCATAAAGCGGGATCTTGCTCGCGCGGATCGTATGGATCCGACCGCGGATGATGCATTTGCCGATGGCGCCGCTGGATTCCTTCCCTTCCCGCAGGATCTCCTCCTCGATGGACTGATAGGGGGTCGCGTCCACATGCCAGCCCATCTCCTCGTCCGTCTTTCCGAGGATCGAGCTCTCGTCGTGGATGCCGAAATAGTCGAGGAATCCCTTGCTGACGCCGAGGAAACGCCGCTGCCGATCCTTCCAGAAGAATTTGATCTCGCGCGAGCTCTTGAGCGCATCGAGTACCGTGCCCATCCGTATGGCGGGCAGCTGCAGCGGATCATCCGGATGCACGCACACCTCACGGAACGTGTTATCGAACGTGATGTTGTAGAGCTCTGCCTTGCCCGTATAGATGCCCGGCGAGCCCGCGAGGATGCGTATCTTGACCCGCATGTACTGGCCATCCTGTGCATAGGTCAGCGTTTCCTCCTTTTCCGAGCGCACAGCCCGGTCGAGCAGCTCTTTGAACTGCATCAGGAAAGGTGACTTGCTGAGATCCAGTGCCTGCTTTTCTTCGCGGATATCCGACCGTGCGCTCGGCAATGCGGTCTCCTGATAGGCCGCGTTCCGCCAGAGTTCCGCAGCCATCTTCTCGCCATCGTACCAGAACACGGCAACCGGCGTGTCGGTCATGATGTTCGTGAGGCCGGCCTTCTCCATCGCGAGGGCCTCCGGCTGCTTTTCGGAGAGCAGTCCCTTCTCACTGCAATGGCGGTGGCATTCCTCATACGGCAGAGGCTTCCCATAGTAATAGCCCTGGATCTTCTCGCAGCCGATGGAGCGCAGGAATTCCGCCTGTTCCTCGGTCTCGACGCCCTCCGCAAGCGTATGGATGCCGAGGTTCTTCGCCATCAGGACCAGCGAGCGCAGGATTTTCCGGCTGTCCTCGTTGTAGTTCCGCTGGAAGGACATATCGAGCTTGATCTCGTCGAACGAAAAATGCTGCAAGACATTCAGCGACGAATAGCCGCTGCCGAAATCGTCGAGCCAGCACTCATACCCGGCCTCATGGAAGCGATGGATGGCCTGCTGCAGTTTCTTCGCGTCCATCGCGAGCGCGGTCTCCGTGATCTCGATGCGCAGCAGGTCGCGGCGCAGCTCATAGCGCTGCACGATTGCCTCGACCCGTTCCACCGGGTCGCAGAGGTCGAAATCCACGCGGGACAGATTCACGGAAATCGGCAATACCGGCCGCTGATTCTCGATCTGGAACCGCAGGAGCTTCGCCGACTCCTCGATGACGTAGAAATCGAGCTTCGATATGAGGCGCATGCGCTCGAGCACGGGGATGAAGATGCCCGGCATCAGCATGCCCTGCTCCGGGTCCTCCCAGCGGGCCAGCGCCTCAACGCTGGCAAGCTTGCCGGTCATCGTGCGGACGACCGGCTGATAGTAGACCTTGATATAGCCTTTCTCCAGCGCGCGCTCGAAATTGCGCAGCACATAGGTCTCCTCCTGCAGGCGGCGGCCCATATCCTCCGTGTAGACCGCGTAGACGCGGCTGCTGTCCTGCTTGATGCTGTCCGTAGCCATCTTCGCCGTATCGAACGTCCGCCGGGGATTTTCTTTTCCTTCCTCCGACAGCTTATCGAACAGCGTGACGCCGGCCTTCAGCGCGACGGACGGGTCGGCATTCTGCGCGCGGAACGCTTTCTCCATCGCCGTCAGTTTCTTTTCGATGCCTTCCCTGCGGGCGAGCAGGACGAAATTATCCGCGGACAGATGGGACATCAGCGTATCCGGGAAATAGATACGAAGCAGCGCGGCCACCTTGCGCAGCAAGGAATCCCCAGCGGCAATTCCGTGGTTCGCGTTGTACATCTTGAAATTCGTGAGGTTCAGGTAGACGGGAGCGTACGCCTCCATCGTCCCGGCCTTCGCGTTCTCCGTGGCCGCCTCAATCGCCCGCTGATAAAAGGCATGCCGCCCCATCAGGCCGGTCACCGTGTCGGACTCGATGGCCTCGTCCCGGCTGCGGCTCATGAGCAGATGCAGGGACCAGACTTTGCCGAGACTCGGCACATCCACGGGAGCGAGCAGACCCTCGAGACGCCGGAAATGGCCGAGCTTCGTCCGCATCTGGAAATGATAGATCCAGAGTGATTCTGATGAATCCGGTGTGCGGCGCGCGTAGATCTCCGCAAGCGGCACGTAGTCATCCGGCGCCACCATGCTGCAGTACTGCCGGCCGCTGAACGCAAAGAATTCTTCCTTCGAGGCGCACTGATACATCTCGCAGGCGTGCGCGTTGACCGTGAGGATCCGCTCCTCCCCGTCGCGTGAAATCAGAACCAACCCGCCGGGGAAGAATTCTATGCTCTCCAAGCCCTTGTTCTCGTCCGCATTGCTCATAACAACCATCCTATAGTCTTATAGCTTCGTATTCCACATGATCAGGGCATCCTCATGGTTGTCCTGATAATAGCCCTTGCGACGGCCTGCTTCCCTGAAGCCGTAGCGGTGATAAAGCGCGAGCGCCGGCGCGTTCGACGGGCGCACCTCGAGCGTCATGGCCGTGCATCCGCGCGCCTTGCACGCCTCGATGAGGTCGGCCATGAGCGCCGTGCCGACGCCCTTGCCGCGGTACGCCTCGCGGATCGCGATATTCGTGACCTGCGCGTCGCCGAACGACAGCCAGGCACCGGCAAAGCCGATGACCGCATCCCCCGCGAGCGCGAGCCGGTAGCATGTGTTCTCATTCGCGGCCTCGCGCCAGAACGACTCGCGCGACCAGGGCGTCGGGAACGTCTCTCGCTCGATGGCCGCGACGGCCTCCGCGTCATCCGGCACCATCTCGCGAAACTGCAGGGAGAGCGGCGCTGCCGGATCAGCGGCCTTTTCCTCTGACCCTGCCGCTCTTTTTGCCTGCTCTGCGGCCTTTCCCGCCGCGCTCACGATTCTTTCCCCATCACGATGGTCTTCGTCTCCGGCTCCTCGCCCTTCGGCGCATCCGGATGGCGTTTCTCCCAGAGCACCTCGGCCTCGCTGCGGCGGATATAGACGGGCTCGAGCGCCATCGGGTTGTCGGACTCGCCGCGCGCGATACGCGCGAGGCCGAGCTGGCCGACGTTTGCCGCACGCGGCATCTGCATCTGCGGCGGCGGCAGGATCACGTTCTCCGGCACGGCCCGTTTCCCGGCGATTTTTTTCTGCACGACGTCGCCGGTCAGGATGACGGGCTCCCCGGCGCTGCCCGTCCGCGCGAGCACTTCCTCGATAGCGAGCACCTCCGCGCCGCCGAGCGGCACGGGCTGCCCATGCTCTACATGGAAGGCCTGCGCGTAGGCGTTGCCCTTCTGCGCGTCAATGAGACTGATGACCCTCGTCCCCGGCGCCGGGAAATGCGCGGCGAGCGCCGCAAGCGTCGAGATGCCGACGAGCGGCAAAGACAGCGCGTAGGCCATTGTCTTCGCGGCTGCGAGCCCGATGCGGAGTCCCGTGAACGAGCCCGGCCCGATGCTGATGGCGATGCCCTCGAGGTCGTCTCTCTGCACCGAGGCCATGCGCAGTGCCGACTCGATATGCGGCATCAGCGTCTCCGAATGCGTCAGGCGCGCCTGCATCGTGATCTCGGCCTGCAGCCGCTTCTCCGTCATCACCGCGACGCTCGAGACCTGCGTCGATGTATCAATTGCCAGTATGGACAAGACGTCCCAACTCCTCTACAAATTCCTGCTGTTCTTCCCCGACGCTCACGAACGTGAAGATCCGGCCGTTCTCCTCTGCCGGATCGCGCTCGATGCTGACGCGGACGTAGTTCTCCGGCAGACTCTCCGGGAACTTGTCCGCCCACTCGATCAGCACGATGCCCTCCGGCTCCTCCGTGTATTCGAAAAAGCCGATATCCTCGAGCTCCTCCTCCGACTCGAGCCGGTAGAGATCGAAGTGATAGATGGGGCAGATGCCCTCATAGACATTCATCAGGTTGAACGTCGGGCTCGTGACCTCTCCGGTCACGCCGAGCGTGCGCGCAAGGCTCTGCACGAACAGCGTCTTGCCGGCTCCCAGATCTCCCTCGAGGCAGAGCACCGTCCCCTCATGGACTTTCTTCCCGACGAGCTCGGCAAGCTTTTCCGTCTCCGCTGGCGATTCTGTATGGCAGCTAAACATGCTTTTTCTGTTCTCTCCTATAAAAAATAAAAACGCATACACTTCTGTGGCTATTATAACACGTTTCCCAGCAGGATAGAAGCGGTTCCATAGGATTCCACCGGATTCTCCGCACTCGCTTTTACTTCATGGATAATCATTATCCATAAGTTCTTATTTTTATTTACTAAGTATTTGTGAGATTTTGAGAGTATCCGTGAGTTATGCTATGTTATTTTTTGATTATGGGCAGATTTTCCCATTTCCTTTTCTCCGGTTTTCTCGTATAATAAAACCATAGCAAGGGAGTTGCGAAACAACCCCAGCCAAACAAGAAAGCACCCCGCAGGGTGCTTCCCAAAAACGATCATGTTCTGTGTATTTTTTATAGGAGGTTTTTCATCATGAAAAAGTTTGTCTGCACGGTCTGCGGTTATGTCTATGAGGGCGAGGCTGCCCCGGCGGAGTGCCCGATCTGCCACGCACCGGCTTCGAAATTCGTCGAGCAGTCTGAGGACCTGACGTTCGCGGATGAGCATCATGTCGGCGTCGCGAAGGACGTTGATCCGCGCATCCTCGAGGGCCTCCGCCAGAACTTCACGGGCGAGTGCTCCGAGGTCGGCATGTACCTCGCGATGAGCCGCCAGGCAGACCGCGAAGGCTACCCTGAGATTGCCGAGGCCTTCAAGCGCTATGCCTTTGACGAGGCAGAGCACGCTGCGAAATTCGCAGAGCTCCTCGGCGAAGTCCTGACGAACAGCACGAAAAAGAACCTCACGATGCGCATCGACGCTGAGCACGGCGCTTGCGCAGGCAAGAAAGAGCTCGCAACGCTCGCAAAGCAGCTCAACCTCGACGCCGTCCACGACACGGTGCACGAGATGGCCAAAGATGAGGCCCGCCATGGCCGCGGCTTCAAGGGCCTGTTCGACCGCTACTTCGGCGAGTAAGATAACAAATCCGTAAACGAAAACCGGGGTGTCACAGCTGATGCTGTGACACCCCGGTTTTATTGTTCAAAGAAATGGTCGGAACGACGGGATTTGAACCCACGACCTCTTCCACCCCAAGGAAGCGCGCTACCAAACTGCGCTACGTCCCGAACGCAATCCATTATAGCAGGATTCCGTCCGGATTGCAAGGGGTCAGACCTCGCTGAGGATGAACTCGCCCTGACCTTTGAGGACGTAGCCGCCCATGCCGGCCGGCAGGAACGCGCTGTCGCCCTTGCCGAGCTGGAGCGTCCCCTCGGCGGCGCGGAGCTCCATCTCCCCGTCGGTCACGGTGAGCGCCTGGAACGAGCCTTCCTTGACCTCGAGATCCGCGCTGTCCTCGAGCGCGAAATGGTAGGCCGTGAAGTACTGGCACTGTGCGAGCAGCTCGCCTTTGAGGCCCTCGAACACGTCGAGCTTGGCCTCAGGCTCCGTCTTGCGCGTCGGCTTCTCGCGCTTCGTGACGTCGAGCGCCTTCGCGACGTGGAGCTCGCGCGGCTTGCCGTCCTTGCCGACACGCCCGTAGTCGTAGACGCGGTAGGTCGTGTTCGAGTTCTGCTGGATCTCGCAGATCAGGATGCCCTTGCCGATCGCGTGCAGCGTGCCGGAGTCGATGAAGAACACATCGCCCTTCTTGACCGGCACGCGGTTGCAGATGTCGAGCAGCGTATTATCCTTTATATGCTGCTCGAATTCTTTTTTCGAGACTTTTTCCTTGAAGCCGTAGAGCAGGCTCGCGCCCGGCTCCGCGTCGACGATGTACCACATCTCCGTCTTGCCGTACTCGCCTTCGACGCGCATCGCGTAGTCGTTATCCGGATGCACCTGCACGGAAAGGTCGTTCTTCGCGTCGATCAACTTGATCAGCAAGGGGAAATACGGGAACGCCTTGCCACGCGTGCCGAGCACGTCCTTGCCTGCGATGTCGAGGTATTCCGCGAGCGTCTTGCCCGCATACTCGCCGTTCTCGATGACGCTCATGCCGTCCTTATGACAGGCGAGCTCCCAGCTCTCCGCAACCTTCTCGAGGTCCGTCTTCTTGCCGAACTCGTCCTTGAGGCGCGTGCCGCCCCAGATATAGTCCTTGAGCGGTGCGCGCAATTTCATCGGGTATAACATAAAGCGATTCCTCCTAAAAGTCATATCTTTTCGAATCCAGTCCTATTATCGTCCTTTTTCCGCCGTCTGTCAATCCATTTTCCCATACTCTACGGCTTTATTCCGCACCGTCCTTCTGCCCCGGCAGTTTGCCGCTGAGCTCGAGGATCATATCGCGGAGCTCGGCCGCCCGCTCGAACTCGAGCGCGCGCGACGCCTGCTGCATCTCGCGCGTGAGCGTCTGCACGAGGTTCGCCTTCTGCTTCTTTGTGAGCTTCTTCTTCGGCTTGCCCGTCTCGTAGTCCGCGCCGGATTCCGCCGCGACGAGCGTCGTCTCGATCAGCGGCTTGATCGGCTTCACGATGGTCTTCGGTGTGATATGGTGCTCGCGGTTATAGGCCTGCTGGATCTCACGGCGGCGTTCCGTCTCGCCGATGGCCCGCTTCATCGAGTCCGTCTGCGTGTCCGCGTACATGATCACGTGGCCGTTCGCATTGCGCGCCGCGCGCCCGATGATCTGTATGAGCGACGTATCCGACCGCAGGAAGCCCTCCTTGTCCGCGTCGAGGATCGCGATCAAGGAGACTTCCGGCATGTCGAGGCCTTCGCGCAGCAGGTTGATGCCGACGAGCACATCGTATTTTCCGGCGCGCAGGTCGTGGATGATCTCCGCGCGCTCGATCGTCGCGATATCCGAATGCAGGTACGTGACCTTGATGCCGATCTCCTTCAGGTAGTCCGTGAGGTTCTCCGCCATGCGCTTCGTCAGCGTCGTGACGAGCGTGCGCTCGTTTTTCGCGATGCGCTTCTTGATCTCGCCGAGCAGGTCGTCGATCTGCCCCTCGAGCGGGCGGATCTCGATCTCCGGGTCGAGCAGGCCGGTCGGCCGGATAATCTGCTCCGCGACCTGCTGGGCGCGGCCGAGCTCGTACTTGCCTGGCGTCGCCGAGACATAGATGATCTGGTTCACGCGCGCCTGAAACTCGTCGAACGTCAGCGGCCGGTTGTCGAACGCCGACGGCAGGCGGAACCCGTTCTCGACGAGCGAGACCTTGCGGCTGCGGTCGCCCGCGTACATCGCGTGGAGCTGCGGCAGTGTCACATGGCTCTCGTCCATGACAATCAGGAAGTCCTCCGGGAAATAGTCGAGCAGGGTGTACGGCGCCTGCCCGGCCGCGCGGTGTGCGAGGTGGCGCGAATAGTTCTCGATGCCCGAACAGTAGCCGACCTCCTCCATCATCTCGAGATCGTAGTTCGTGCGCTGTTCGAGCCGCTGCGCCTCGAGCAGCTTGCCCGCGCTCTTGAACTTCGCGAGCTGCTCGTCGAGCTCCGCGCGGATATCCTTCATCGCGATCTTCATGTCTTCCTCCGGCGTCACATAATGCGAGGCCGGGAAAATCATCGCATGCGTGCGCTCGCCGTAGATCTCACCGGTCGTGACGTCGAATTCGAGCATGCGGTCAATCTCGTCGCCGAACAGCTCGATGCGCACGGCGCGGTTGTTGTACCCGGCCGGGAACACCTCGATGACGTCGCCGCGCACGCGGAACTTGCCGCGCTCGAACGCGATATCGTTGCGCTCGTAGCGGATGGTCACGAGCTTGCGCAGGATGGCGTCGCGGTCGACCTGCTGCCCCTTGTGCAGGGAAAGCACCATCTCATGATAGCTCTCCGGCGAGCCGAGGCCGTAGATGCACGAGACCGACGCGACGATGATCACGTCGCGCCGCTCGAACAGCGAGCAGGTCGCGCTGTGCCGGAGCTCATCGATCTCGTCGTTGATCGACGCATCCTTCTCGATATAGGTGTCCGTCGACGCGATATACGCCTCCGGCTGGTAGAAATCGTAGTAGCTGACGAAATAGCCGACGTAGTTGTGCGGGAAAAACGCCTTGAACTCGCTCGCGAGCTGCGCGGCGAGCGTCTTGTTGTGCGCGATCACGAGCGTCGGCTTCTGCACCTGCTCGATGACCTTCGCGATCGTGTACGTCTTGCCCGTACCCGTCGCGCCGAGCAGGACCTGCGTGTCCATGCCAGCCTCGACGCCCGCCGCGAGGTCGCGGATGGCCTTCGGCTGGTCGCCCATCGGCTCGAACGGCGCGACCACCTCAAAAGGCGTCTCCTCCTCGAACTGCATCGTGTTGAGTTTTGGAACCATGGACATCGTGTTTTCCTCCTCTGGAAAGAAAAAGGCTATTGCACGAACCAATTTCCGACCCGTGCAACAGCCCCCTCAGTCTCGCTTCGCGAGCCAGCTCCCCCGAAGGGGACGCCTAGGATTGTTATTATTTTATTCTGCGTGCTGGGCTTCCTCGGCGGTCAGGATGGCCTCGACCTTGACGGACATGTCGCTGCTGAGGTCGATGAAGTGGTCGTCGATGGTCTGCACGATGGGCAGCGCATCGACGCGGCTCTCATCGAGGTAGACGATATGCCCGACCTCGCCGGTCGACAGCCGTACCCAGCTGCCGTTCAGCGCATGGCAGAAATGTTTCGTGAAATAGACGCCGTACTCGGTATCGAGCTTGCCGCCCATGATATCGTCGTGGATGATCGCAAAAATCTCGAATGGCGATTTCTTTTTCGCGTACGAGCGGTCTGCCGTCATCGCGTCGTAGATGTCGAGGATTGCCATGATCCGGCCGAAGTCCGAGATCTGCTCGCGGCGCACGCCATACGGATAGCCCGAGCCGTCGCAGCGCTCATGATGCTGCAGGACGCCGAACAGGATATTGCGGTTCGCGCCGAACTGGGTGTCCTTGAGCATCTCATAGCCGTACTCCGCGTGCTTCTGGATGACGCGGAACTCCTCGTCCGAGAGCGGCCCTTTCTTCTCGAGGATCGCATCCGGGACCTGGAGCTTGCCGATATCGAGCAGCAGCCCCGTGATGACGAGGTCGTGCCGCTTCTGGTCATCGTAGTGCAGCCAGCGGCCCATGAGCCCCGCGAGGATCGCGAGGTGCAGGCTGTGGTGCACGAGGTAGTCCCCCGTCCGGTCCATATTGCTGAGCTGCGAGACCGCCTTCGAGCCATCGCAGAGCAGGCGCATGTTATCGGCCGAAAGGATGGACTCGAGCAGCACGACGTCGAGCTCGGCTCCCCCGCGCAGCTTGCTGAGCAGCTCCTCCATCTGCTTGTATGCCTGCTGGTAGCACGCCACATAGGGCGCATCGAGCAGAGAGCTCTTTTCCGGCACGACTTGCTTCTTCTTTTCCTCTTCCTCGATGTAGATCGAGAAAATCGGCCGGTCGAGCAGCTTGAAGATGGTCGCGTTGTTCAATACCGTCCCGGCCTTGATCAGAAGGCCTTCGTCCGGGTCGTTGACGTCGCGGCCGACGACCATGCCGCTCTTCAGGTTCTCTATGGCATAGGCCTTTAGCATCCGTTTCCACTCTCCCTGCGGAATCCTAGTTTTCTTCTTGTCTTTATTTCACGACGATGTTCACGAGCTTCTTCGGCACGGCGATGACCTTGACGATGGTCTTGCCCGCCGTGAGCTCCTTGGCACGCGGCAGTTCCATGACGGCCGCCTGCATGCCCTCGCGGTCGATGTCCGCCGGCACGACGACCTTGTCGCGGACCTTGCCGTTGATCTGCAGGACGATCTCGATCTCGTCGCGCTTCATGGCCGCCTCGTCGTAGGCTGGCCAATGCTGTGCGTGCACGGAGCCCTCCGCGAACAGGCTGCTCCAGAGTTCCTCCGTGATATGCGGCGCGAACGGCGCGAGCAGCAGCAACAGGTTCCGCGCGACCTCGCGCACGAGCCCTGCGTTGATCGTCTTGTCCTGAAATGCATAGAACGCGTTGACGAGCTCCATGATCGACGAAATCGCCGTGTTGAACATGAAGCGGTCGCGCAGATCGTCCGTGACCTTCTTGATGGTCGTGTGCAGCACGCGGCGCAGCTCTTTCTCGTCCTTCGTGAGCTTCGAGACATCGTACTCGTCCGATGCGCCCTTGATGACGTCCTCGAAATGGCTGAGGATACGCCATACGCGGCCGAGGAAGCGGTACGAACCCTCGACGCCCTGATCGCTCCACTCAAGGTCGCGGTCGACCGGCGCCGCGAACAGGATGAACAGGCGGGCCGTATCCGCGCCGTACTTGCCGATGATCTCCTCCGGCGAGACGACATTGCCCTTCGACTTCGACATCTTCGAGCCGTCTTTCAGCACCATGCCCTGCGTCAGCAGGTTCTTGAACGGCTCATCGAAATCGACGAGGCCCGCATCGTGCAGCACCTTCGTGAAGAAGCGCGAGTACAGCAGATGCAGGATGGCGTGCTCGATGCCGCCGATATACTGGTCGACCGGCGCCCAGTAGTTGACCTTATCCTTCGCGAACGGCATCTTGTCGTTGTGCGGATCCGTGTAGCGCAGGTAGTACCAGGACGAGCAGATGAACGTGTCCATCGTATCCGTCTCGCGCGTCGCGTCGGCGCCGCATTTCGGGCATTTGCAATGGATGAAATGCTCGCTCGACGAAAGCGGGGAGACCGCGCCCTGCTTGAACGAGACGTCCTCCGGCAGCAGGACCGGCAGATCCTCCTCCGGTACGAGCACCTCGCCGCAATGCGGGCAGTTGATGACCGGAATCGGCGCGCCCCAGTAACGCTGACGAGAGATCAACCAGTCGCGCAGACGGTAGTTGACATGGCGCTTGCCGAAGCCCTCTTTCTCGGCCTTGTCCATGATCGCGCCCATGGCCTCGTGCATCTCCATGCCATCGAACTCGCCGGAATGGATCAGATAGCCTTCTTTTTCGGCATAGGCGTCCGTCATGTCCTCGAGCTTCAGCTCGCCCTCCTTCGGGCGGATAGTCAGTATCTTCTCGATGCCGTATTTCGTCGCGAACATCCAGTCACGCGTATCTTCGGACGGCACGCCGATGACCGCGCCCGTGCCGTAGTCGGCGAGCACGTAGTTCGTGACCCAGATCTGCACCTTGCGGCCGTTGAACGGGTTCACGCAGTAGAGGCCCGTGAACACGCCCTCCTTCTCCGACTCGCTCGACGTGCGCTCGATGTCGCTCTGGTTGCGCGTCTTCTTGCAGAACGCCTGGATCTCCGCCGCGCGGTCGCTCTTCGCGCAGATTTCGTCGATCATCGGGTGCTCTGCCGCGAGCGCGAGGAACGTGATGCCGTAGACGGTATCCGGACGCGTCGTATAGGCGGAAATCGACTTGCCGAGCGCCGGCACCTCGAGCTGGAACTCGAGGCCCTCGCTGCGGCCGATCCAGTTGCGCTGCATCGTCTTGACGCGCTCCGGCCAGCCCTCGAGCTTGTCGAGATCCTTCAACAGGACGTCCGCGTAGTCCGTAATCTTCAGGAACCACTGCGAGAGGTCTTTCTTGTGCACCTCGGAATCGCAGCGCCAGCATTTGCCGTCGATGACCTGCTCGTTCGCGAGCACCGTGCCGCAGGTGTCACACCAGTTGACCGAGGCCTTCTTCTTGTAGGCGAGGCCGCGCTTGTAGAAGAGCTCGAACAGCCACTGCGTCCATTTATAGTACTCCGGCTTGCACGTGATGACCTCGCGGTCCCAGTCGTAGGAAAGGCCCATGGATTTCTGCTGACGCTCCATGTTCGCGATGTTCGAGAGCGTCCAGTCCGCCGGCTTCACGCCGTGCTTGATGGCCGCGTTCTCGGCCGGCATGCCGAACGAATCAAAGCCCATCGGGTGCAGGACGTTGTAGCCCTCCATCGCCTTGTAACGCGCCATGACATCGCCGATCGCGTAGTTGCGCACATGGCCCATGTGCAGGTTGCCCGACGGATACGGGAACATCTCGAGCGCATAGTATTTCGGCCGCGACGGATCCGCCTCCGTATGGTAGACGTCCTCCTTCAGCCATTTCTCCTGCCATTTCTTCTCGATCTTCTGCGGCTCGTAACGATCCATGTCCATTCCCCCTGATACCAAGAATGCCCGTCTGCAAAATGCAGACAGGCACTCATCTTTCGCGTTTTACAGCTAACGTTTATTATACCCTACCGCAAGCGCGAACGTCAACTCTGTAACGTCCGATGCAGGAATTTTTTATGAAATGTCTCTCCCAGCGCGAAAATGTCATTTCCCCGCGTCCTTGGGATGTGCCTCGTCCCAGCGGCGGCGGGCCTCGGCGTAGCTCTCGCATTCGAGCGTGAAGCCCTTGCCGGAGACTTCGGAGGTATCGGAGACGATCATGAAGGCCTGTGGGTCGTTCGCCTCGACGATGGCCTTGACGCGGCTGACCTGCGTCAGGCGCACGACGACGAACAAGATGTCCTTGCGCTCGCCGGCGAAGCCGCCGCGGCCGTCGATATAGGTCACGCCGCGGTGCACCCGCTCCATGATCTCGCGGCAGATGGTCTCGGCCTGCGGCGAGATCACGACGATGGACTTCTCGCGGTTCAGGCCGGCGACGACGCGGTTCGTGAGCTCCGCCGTCACGTAGATCGCGATGATCGAGAACAGCGACTCCTTCAGCGTGAACAGGAAGGCCGAGCCCATGACGATGATGAAGTTCATGACGAAGACCGCCGTGCCGACATCCGTCGAGAAATATTTCTTCGCGACGGCCGCGAGCACATCGAAGCCGCCCGTGTTCGCGTTCGCGCGGAATACGAGGCCGAACCCGATGCCCGCAAGCACGCCGCCGAAAATCGCGTTCAGCAGCACATCGTCGACGATCTGCCACCCGACGACGAAATGCGTCGCGTCGAGGAAGAACGACAGCAATATCGTCCCGACAATCGTGTCCCAGGCATAGAGCTTGCCGAACACCTTGTACGCGAGATACAGGATTGGCAGGTTGTAGACGAAGTTCTGCGCGCCGACGGGCAGGCCCGTCATATAGTAGATGATCAGCGCGACACCGGAAATCCCGCCGGTCAGCAGATGCCCCGGAATCAGGAACAGGTTGAAGCCAAGGCAGATGATCAGGCAACCGAACGTGATCTCTGCATAGCGGCCGGCATGCCGGCGAAAACTTTCCTTCATGCGATGTCCCCCTTAAATGGTCTGAAAAAAGTCCTGTGATTCCGTGTCCTCGACCACGGGGATATCGAGGCCGTCTGCCGCGAGCTCCGCGCGCAGGCGCTTTGCGAGCACCGGAACGACGGGGAACTCCGTGCCGAAATGCCCCGCGTCGATGACGTCGAGCCCGAGCCCCTTCGCGAGCTGTGCGTCGTGATACTTCACGTCCCCCGTCACGTAGACATCTGCGCCCATCGCCGCGGCCTGCCCGATGAATTCGGCGCCGCTGCCGCTGCAGAGCGCAACGCGCTCGATGCGGTGCTCGTCCGCCTTGACATAGCGGATATCCGTGACCGGCAGCGCAGCCTTGACCTGTTTCGCGAAGTCCTCGAGAGCTGCCGGCGCGGCGAGCCGCCCCATGCGGCCCATGCTGAGCCTCGCGCCGCCCGGCACCGGGACAAACGGCTCGACCTCCGTCAGCCCGATCCGCTCCGCGAGCACGTCGTTGACGCCGCCCGCCGCGATATCGAGGTTCGTGTGCGCCGCAAAGGCCGCGATATCGTGCTTCAACAGAAGCTGGATGAGCTTTCCGACCGGCTCATCCGTCCGCACCGCCTTCTGCCCGCGGAAGATCAGCGGGTGATGCGATACGATGAGGTCGGCCTGCTCGTGCACGGCCTCGCGGATCACGCCCGTGCTGACGTCGAGGCAGACGAAGATCTTCCGCACCTCGGCGTCCGGGCTCCCGACGAGCAGCCCCGGATTGTCCCAATCCTCCGCGTAACGCCGCGGGGCAATCCGCTCCATGATCCCGGCAATCGTCTCCACCGTCACCATCGGCATTTCCTCCTTTTCCGCTTGCATCCATCATTCAAAAGCCATATCACCGGCTGTATTGTTTTCCCGGCGCCAGCCGCTTTCTCCGGGCGCGTCAGCCCTTGAGATGGGCCTCGAGCGCCTCAATATACGCTTTGACCAGCCGGTATTTCTCGCTCTTCACGGCTTGCTCGCTTTTCTCCATGCCGGCGGCCTCGCGGCGCGCCGAAAACAGCAGGGCCTCGATATGCTGCCGCAGGAGCGCTGGTTTCTCATGCCAGAGCACGGGCCCGATCTCGAGCAGGATCGGCTCCGGCATCGGCGCCTTGCCGGGCACGGCCGTCAGGATCTCGTAGAGCCTCCCATCCGCGACCACGAGCTTCTCTCCGTCGATCTGCCAGCCATTTTGGTAGAGCCAGCGGCGTAGCTTCCCGGCACCGTTCATCGGCTGCAGGACGAGCCGGCGCGTCTTTGCCAGCACGTCTGCGCCCGCCTCGAGGATCTGCGTCATCAGCACGCCGCCCATGCCCGCGATGCAGATGGTATCGGCCTCGCCGGGCGCGAGCGGCGCGAGGCCGTCCCCCTGACGGACGTCGATGGATTTCCCGAGCCCGGCCTCCGCGACCGTCCGCTTCGCGGCCTCGCAGGGCCCACGGTTCAGGTCGCTCGCAATCACGTGCACAGCCTTTCCGCTCTCGACGAGCGCGACGGCCAGATACCCGTGATCCGTGCCGATATCTGCGGCACGCGCGCCCTCCGGCACAAAATCCGCCAGCGCCTGCAGGCGGTCATCCAGTCTCATAGTGCTCCTCCTACTCCTAAAGCCTCCCCATCATCAGAAAGCTTTTCTTGATAACGAAAAAGCGGTGCAGCATACGCTGCACCGCTGTGATTTCTGGCTCCTCGAGCAGGATTCGAACCTGCGACAGCCTGATTAACAGTCAGGTGCTCTACCGGCTGAGCTATCGAGGAATCTCAACAACAGGTATTATTATACGCATCTTCACCGTCCTTGTCAACACTTTTTTTTAAGCGGTGAAATGCGTGTGCAGCCAAGATCACTCGTCGAGGAAATCCTTGAGCTTCCGGCTCCGGCTCGGATGGCGCAGCTTCCGGAGCGCCTTCGCCTCGATCTGGCGGATGCGCTCGCGCGTGACGCCGAACGCATGGCCGACCTCCTCGAGCGTCCGCGCGCGGCCATCATCGAGGCCGAAGCGCAGGCGCAGGACTTTCTCCTCGCGGTCCGTCAGCGTGTCGAGCACGTCCTCGAGCTGCTCCTTGAGCAGCATGAACGAGGCGGCGTCTGCCGGTGCCGGTGCGTCCTGATCCTCGATGAAATCGCCGAGATGGGAGTCCTCCTCCTCGCCGATTGGTGTCTCGAGCGAGACCGGCTCCTGCGCGATCTTCATGATCTCGCGCACGCGGTCAACCGAGATATCCATCTCCTTCGCGATCTCCTCCGGCGTCGGCTCTCGGCCGAGCTCCTGCAGCAGCTGGCGCGAGACGCGGATCAGCTTGTTGATGGTCTCGACCATGTGCACCGGGATGCGGATGGTACGCGCCTGATCCGCAATCGCGCGCGTGATAGCCTGCCGGATCCACCAGGTCGCATAGGTACTGAACTTATAGCCTTTCGTGTAGTCGAATTTCTCGACGGCCTTGATGAGGCCGAGGTTGCCCTCCTGGATCAGGTCGAGGAACAGCATGCCGCGGCCGACATAGCGTTTCGCGATGGACACGACGAGGCGGAGGTTCGCCTCCGCGAGCTTCTTCTGCGCTTCCATGTCGCCGTTCTGCATGCGCTTCGCGAGCTCGACCTCCTCATCGGCGGACAGCAGCGGCACGCGGCCGATCTCCTTCAGGTACATGCGGACCGGGTCGTCGATGTTGACGCTGTCCGGCACGGACAGGTCTAGCTCCTCGCCCTCGCCGTCATCATCTTTGCCGATGTCATCGTCGGCGTCCTTTGACTCATCGACAATCTCGATGCCCTTCTTATCGAATTTCGCGAACATCTGGTCGATCTCGTCCGGCGTCAGATCCTGGGACTGCAGTGCGTCCATGAGTTCGCCGTTCGTCAGCGTGCCGCCGTTCTTCTTGCCCTTCTCGAGCAGCTCTGCAATGATTTCCGAGCTCTTCGTCTTCGCCTTAGCCGTCTTCTTTGTCTCAGCCATTGAGCTGCCCCCTGTTCTCCGTCGCTTTTTCGATCTCCATCTCAAAATACTTACACAATCTATTGGTCATTTATTCGATCTTCTGCTTTCTGAAATCCATGGCTTTCTGCGTTTCTTCCCGCCAAAGCCCGGTATTGCCCTCCCGCATGGCGTTCTCCGCCAGCCGGGTATGTTCCATATACTGCGCCTCAAGGTACGCATTCCGCAGGGCCTGCAGTGAGTCCTGATACGCCTGCATGGCCCGGGTTGCGGCCTCGTCGTCATCATCCACGTGTCCGGACGGGTCATCTCCGGCGATGGCACGAGCGAGCTCCTCGCCCGCCGCCTCGCTGAGCGCCGCGGCCGCCTGCACGTCATCTGGCGTGCCGCCCTCTGCCGCAACCTCCCCGATATATCCGAGGATCTCGCGCTGCTCCGGCACCGGGATGCTCTCGATCGGCACCATGCTCTTCACATGTGCGAGCAGTTCCGGGTCGGCCCAGACCATCCGCACGACGATGCGGCCCGCCTTCTCGAGCGCGTCGTCCGGTTTCCGCGCAGGGGGACGCTGTTTCGCGGCGGCCGGCCGCACGTCCCGTTCCTCCGGGATATCCATCTTCGCGTAACGGCGGAGCTCTCCGCTCACAACGCCCTCATCGAGCATCAGTGTCTGCGCGAGGCGCCGCCGGTACTCGACGACGCGCGCGGCGTCGCGGATCCCCGCGAGCACCGGCGCCATCTCCTGGATGACCTGCGTCTTGCCGGCAAGCGTATCGTAGCGCACATGCGAGAGCACGTACGCGAGCCGGTACTCGACGAGATCCTTTGCATCCGCCGCGAGCTTGCGGAACGCGTCCGCGCCGTGCTTCCGGATGAACTCGTCCGGATCCTTGCCGTCCGGCACGACGATCACGCGGACGTTCGCGCCGGTGTTCCGGACGATCGTCAGCGCGCGCATCGTCGCCTTCTGCCCCGCCTCGTCGCTGTCGTAGCAGAACACGAGGTTGGAGGTATAGCGCAGCAGGAGCTTCGCATGCTCCGCCGTGAACGCGGTGCCGAGCGAAGCGACGACGTTGTGCACGCCTGCATCGAACACCGATATCGCGTCCATATAGCCCTCGACGATGATCGCGTAATCCGCATCCTGTATCGCACGATGCGCGCGGTCGAGCCCGAACAGCAGCCTCCGTTTGTTGAAGAGAATCGTCTCTGGCGTATTGAGATATTTCGGCTTGCTGTCATCGAGCACCCGGCCGCCGAATCCGACGACCTGCCCGCGGATGTCCGCAATCGGGATGATCACGCGGCCGCGGAACCGGTCGTAGACCCCCGCGCCATTCTTGCGCGGTGAGGCGAGTCCCGTCTTGATCAGCAGTTCCTCGCTGACCCCGCGCTTCTGGAACGCACTCGAGAGCTTGTCCCACGCATCCGGCGCGTAGCCGAGGTGGAACTCCGCAATCGTCGCGTCCTTTATCCCGCGCCCCGCGAAATACTTCTTGCCGGGCGCGCCGAACCGCGTCAGCGTCAGGCAGTTATGGTAGAAATCCCGCGCCATCGCATTGACTTTGCGCAGATCCTCGCGTTCCCTTTCCTGCTCGAGCTCCGCTTTCGACTGGTGACGGGATGGCATCGGGATGCCGAGCTTCTCCGCCTGCATCTTGATTGCTTCAAAATACGTGATGTTCTCGATCTTCGACAGGAAATTGAACGCATTGCCGCCGGCATGGCAGCCGAAGCAGTAGTAGAACCCCTTCTCCGGTACCACGGAAAACGATGGCGTCTTCTCGTGATGGAACGGGCAGAGGCCCCAGTACCGGCCGCCGCGCGCCTTGAGGGGGACATAGGCCTGTACGACATGCAGGATGTCGGTGCGGTCTTTGACCGCCGCGACAAACGCATCCATCTTTTCCTTGTCCATGGCTGCCTGCTTCCCCTCATTCCGCTCATACGTACCCGATTCGCGTTGCCTGTAAAATATTCGATGCCGCCCGGAAAAATCCTTCTTTTTCATCAAAAAAAATTATTTTTTGTAAAAAGACTCCCTTTCCCGTCTCTGCAGAAAAGGGGGCTGGCTAGCGCCTCCTGCTTTTATATATTCAACAAAGATTCCGGATATCCTTTTCCCGCGCGATATTTTTGTAAACCTTTACACTGGCATCTGCCAGAGCGGCGGCATGAAGATCTTCGTGAAGAGCTGCACGGCGTAGCTGTCCGTGAGCCCCGACACGTAGTCGACGACAATCTGCTGCCGGCTCCAGCGCTCTTCGCGCCGGATGAAAGCCTCCGGCAGTTCCTCGAAATGATCTGTGAAATGCAGGAACAGGCTTTTCAGCACGAAAACGGCCTGCTGCCGCTCATGCTCGAGCGCCTTTGACAGGTAGATGTGCTCGAACATGAACGCGCGGAACGTGTCCATGACCGCCTTGACCTCGTCTGACGGTCGCACGACATCCTTTCCCTCGGAGTTCCGGATCATATCCAGAACCATCGCCGTGATCATCGACGACGAATCCTGCCCGAAGCGCTCGTAGACCACGGCCGGCAGGTCGCCTTCGTGCAGCAGCCCCGCGCGCAGGCTGTCATCGTAGTCGTGGCAGAGATACGCGATGCGGTCCGCCGTGCGCACGATCTGCCCCTCGAGCGTGCGCGGCGGATTCTTCCCCGTGTGATTCACGATGCCGTCCATCGTCTCACGCGTCAGATTCAGCCCGCGCCCGTCGTGCTCGAGGAACTTCACAACGCGCAGGCTCTGCTCATTGTGCCGGAAATGCCCGGCGAGCTCCGCGAGTGCGCCCTCACCGGAGTGCCCGAACGGCGTATGCCCGACGTCGTGCCCCATCGCGATGGCTTCTGTCAGATCCTCGTTCAGCCGCAGGGCCCGCGCGATCGTCCTCGAGATCTGTGCGACCTCGAGGCTGTGCGTCATACGCGTGCGGTAGTGGTCACCTGACGTGATATAGACCTGCGTCTTATGCTTGAGCCGGCGGAACGACTTCGAATGCAGGATGCGGTCCCGATCGCGCTGGAACTTCGTACGCACCGGGCACTCCTCCATCGGCCGCTCGCGCTGCGCCTCGCGGCTCTTTGCTGCACGCGGCGACAGGATCCGATATTCCAGCTCCTCATTCTGTTCGCGTATCGTCATATCTTTTCCCTCTTTTCGTCCGCATTTTCACTGCTATAGGCATAGTTATGCACACAGATGCCGTTTTCCTGCATGCTCCTGACATTTTTTGCAAAATATCCTCCGATACGGTAAAATAAAGATAGAAAAAAGAAACCATTGAACATTGACATAAGGAGATTCCTATGCAGATGAATAAACCGGGCAAAATGCGCAATTCGATTTCCCAAACGCGGAAGCGCAAAGCGCTTTCCCGTTTCTTCTTCCTGTCCGCGCTGACTGCCTGCCTGTTCGCAGCCCCGCTGCCCAGCACACCGACGGCATCTGCCGAACAGTACAACGAGGTTTTTGACAATCTCCCCGAAAACGATCAGCCGACCGTCTCGGCGGACAGCAGCTCATACAATGAAGAGACCGGCCGCTATACGCTGACTGGACATGTCCGCATCATCCATGGCGAGCGCATCATCTCGACGGATCTCGCGCAGGTCTGCCCGAAGACGCTTGAAATCTGGACGCAGGGCAGCACCACGCTCACCGAGGGCGAGCTCCTGTTCACCGGCGACGCCATGTACGCCGACGGCAACGAGCGCGCAGCCTGGTTCTTCGGCACCCGCGTTGGCATGGCCCGGCCGGGACTCAATATCCGCGCAGACACCATGAGCTACCGCTGGAAGGACCGCCTCGTTTCTTTTGACGGCCATGTGCTCGTATCGCAGAATGGCAAGGCCCATGCCTACGACCACATCACGTTCAACCTCGCCAAGAACCGCATCGAGCCTTGACCCATACTTCCTATCCATGAAAATACGCGGCCCGTCTGGCCAGTCCCACGAAAAATCGGGGCTGACCCGGCAGGCCGCTTTTTGATCCCGGAAAAGATTTTGCTGGGAATCAAAAAGACGCTGCAGATCAAACAGCGTCTCCTGAATTCAGAATGGCGGAGTGGAGAGGATTCGAACCTCCGCACCAGTTACCCAGCCTAACGATTTAGCAAACCGTCCTCTTCAGCCTCTTGAGTACCACTCCATATAAAATTAAAATGGCAGGGGCAGTAAGAATTGAACTCACAACCTACGGTTTTGGAGACCGTTGCTCTACCAATTGAGCTATACCCCTATAAAAATGGGGCGACTTGTGGGGATCGAACCCACGCATGCTGGAGCCACAATCCAGTGTGTTAACCGCTTCACCAAAGCCGCCATCATAAAACCGGCAACTACCTATTCTCCCAGCCCGTCTCCAGACAAGTACCTTCGGCCTCTGAGAGCTTAACTACTGTGTTCGGCATGGGAACAGGTGGAACCTCTCAGGCATCATCACCGGATATTCTATTG